>Ga0079225_10000007_pt1 | contig 202370 bp, 206 predicted proteins | sample Poulit2012_FD_76344 | JGI IMG/M metagenome (GOLD analysis project Ga0079225, IMG submission 76344) | Agricultural soil microbial communities from Georgia to study Nitrogen management - Poultry litter 2012 | ecosystem: Environmental > Terrestrial > Soil > Agricultural land | place: USA... | reverse complement strand
TGATTGTGAACACAAATAATAGATGCAGCTGAACGTTTAACTGCCTCTCTAAATACTTCACGTGGATGTACAACCGATGTATTTAAACTTCCAATAAAAATTGTTTGGTGATGAATGACTTCATTTTTCGTATTTAAAAATAAAGCGACAAAATGTTCTTGATTTAATGTGCGCATGTCTTCCATAACGTAATCAGCTCCATCTTGAGGTGAACGTATACTGACGTGACGTGTCAGCTTAAGCGAGCTTATTCGCCGGCCTAACTCAATAGCTGCTAAAATCATAACACCTTTAGCAGGTCCGATTCCTTTAATAGCTGTCAGTTCTTCAATCGTAGCGTCATTAAGTAATCTTAAGCCTTCAAAATGCATTAAAACACGATTTGATAATGTCATGACTGATTCATCTTTTGTCCCGCTTCCTAGTATAATAGCAATAAGTTCTTGATTCGATAAGTGGTTTGCACCATATTTTAACAATCTTTCTCGTGGGCGGTCCCCTTTTGGTACATCCTTAATCATAATCGACATTTTAGTCCCCCTTTTTCATATAATCTATGAATGTGTACTTAAACTAAACTAAGTTCTATTATAACGTTATAAATATGGTATTGACCAATTGACATTTTGACAATATAAACGATTAACTCTATTTCATTTTTAAATTTTGATCAGGCAAAAACTCACTTTTATTATTTAAATATCTAACAATTAATAAAAAATAAGGAAATATGTGTCACTTATGAATGAAGAGTTTCATACGCTTTCCACATCTTTAATAGCATGTGTTGCGCCGTCAAATGATCAACATTATTTATATCCTCTTCAATGACTTCTTGTACGTATACTATAAAATCGTCTAGAACAGATACATCATTAGGGATATCAGTGATTAATTGCTCCCACTCATCTGCTTGAATTGTTTCTTGTTGACTAACAGCTGTTAAAGTTTCATCCCAAAGATTTATAAATGACTTAAGCCACATATGCTCATCTTCCGTTAAATGAAGTTCTATATCATCTGTTGTCCAACTTTTAATAAATAAATCAAATTCGTTTTCATCTAAATCATTCATAAGAGCCTTTGCTTGGTCTTTTGTTTTTGTAACACCAAGTAAAATATGATAATGATCATCTTTTTCCCAAATGATAGGCTCTAACTTGCTATCTTCAAACAAAGTTGCTGATGATTCGGCATTTTCCTTACTGGAAAATACACCTCCTTGGAGGACGTAAGCATCGATTTCATTAAGCGTTACAGATTGTTGTTCATTTGTACCTTCAGTCGTCTGTTCGTTTTCACGACCATTTTGAAGAGACGTTTCCATGGAATCATCATGAACATAATCATCTATATTTGTAATCATATTTAAAACAATAATGCCTAAACTAATTCCGATTATACAAGCGAATGATATAGCTACAATTTGCGACTTTAATACGCGAGACTGAGAGTTTCTTGAGTTAGTAAATGTCTTGATCGTCTGCTTATATTTGCGATTTTTTCCATTATTTTTTGTATATTTATTAGAAGAATTATTTAAAGAGGATTTTATTTTCTGGCCATCTTTCCAAACAGTAATCTTTTTTTTCTCCACATTAGCCCCTCACTTTGCTAGAGTTTTAAATTTACTCTATCATATGACATGTAAAATATATGACGAAAGATGTCTTTCATAAAATTTTTTTTTATAGTTTTAAACAATATTCATTTGCCTAAAAAAAGAGGATTAAGATGTTTTAAAACCATCTCAACCCTCCCGATTTTTTATTAAACACGCTTTTTTAATGCTTGCAATCGTTCTTGCACGCGTTGTTGTTTAGCGACATAATCTTTTTCTTTTTTCCTTTCTTCCTCAACAATTTCCTTAGGAGCCTTTTTAACGAAACCCTCATTCGCTAGTTTTTTCTTCACACGATCAACTTCTTGATTCCATTTTTCCAGCTCTTTTTCTAGACGTTCAATTTCTTTTTCAAAATCAATTAAACCTTCAAGTGGTAAATATATTTCAGCACCTGTAACAACAGCCGACATCGCTTCCTCAGGAACATCAATTTTTGTTCCAATCACTAATTCATTTGGATTACAGAAACGTTCTAAATAATGTCGCTCTGCGTCTAATTCAGCAACAACTTTTTCATTTTCTGCTTGAATCATGATGTCCACCTTTTTAGAAAGCGGCGTGTCGACTTCTGCGCGAATATTACGAACCGAACGAATGATCGCTACTAATCGCTCCATTTGTAACGATGCTTCTTCGTCATGTAAATCTTTACGTACTTTTGGCCAATCTGCAACCGTAATCGATTCACCTTTATGTGGGAGTTTTTGCCATATTTCTTCTGTAATAAACGGCATAAATGGATGAAGCATCCGCATTGTTTGATCAAGAACGTATGCTAATACAGAACGTGTCGTTTTCTTTTGTACGTTATCATCACCATAAAGAGGAATTTTCGCCATTTCGATATACCAATCACATAAATCGTCCCAGATGAAATTGTATAAGTAGCGACCAGCTTCGCCAAACTCATATTTATTTGTATTTTTCGTGACATTTTCAATCGTTTCATTTAAACGTGTTAAAATCCATTGATCGGCTAACGTTTTTTCACCGGTTAAATCAATTTCATCGTAAGTGAGACCTTCCATATTCATTAATGAAAATCGTGAAGCATTCCATATTTTATTCGCGAAATTCCACGTAGCTTCTACATGTTCCCACTGAAAACGTAAATCTTGCCCGGGTGAGGATCGTGTTAATAAAAAATAACGTAAAGAATCCGCCCCGTATTTATCGATCACTTCCATCGGGTCAACACCGTTCCCTAAGGATTTACTCATTTTTTGACCTTCAGCATCTCGAATTAATCCGTGAATCAGTACATCTTTAAATGGTCGTGTACCTGTAAATTCAAGGGATTGGAAAATCATACGGGCGACCCAAAAGAAAATAATGTCATAACCAGTTACTAATGTATCTGTTGGAAAATATCGTTTATAATCTTGGTGGTCCTCATTCGGCCATCCTAATGTCGAAAATGGCCATAAGGCAGAAGAAAACCATGTATCAAGTACATCTTCATCTTGCATCCAATTTTCAATGTCTGCCGGTGGTTCTTTTCCAACATACACTTCTTCTGTTTCCTTATGATACCAAGCTGGAATGCGGTGACCCCACCATAATTGACGTGATATGCACCAATCACGAATATTTTCCAACCAGTGTAAATACGTTCGTTCAAAACGCTCAGGTACAAAATTTACTTTATCTTCGCTTTGTTGAAGTTTTATAGCAGCATCAGCTAATGGCTTCATATTGACAAACCATTGGGTCGATAAATATGGTTCAACAATAGCACCGCTTCGTTCTGAATGTCCAACAGTATGTGTATGATCTTCGATTTTAAATAAAACACCTAAATCTTGTAAATCTTCTACAATTTGCTTTCGACACTCAAATCTATCTAAGCCTTTATATTTTCCAGCATTTTCATTCATTGTTCCATCCTCATTCATAACGAGGATACGATCAAGATTGTGGCGATTGCCAATCTCAAAATCATTTGGATCATGAGCTGGCGTAATTTTAACAGCCCCCGAACCAAATGTTTGATCAACATAATCATCAGCGATAATTTCAATTTCACGACCGACAATTGGTAAAATAACCTTTTTTCCAATCAAATGTTTATATCGCTCATCATCTGGATGAACAGCTACAGCTGTATCGCCTAGCATCGTCTCTGGACGTGTTGTTGCTATGTCAATATATTCATCACTATCTTTAATTGGATATTTCATATGATAAAAATGTCCTTGAACTTCTTCATAATTCACTTCAATATCAGATAAAGCTGTTTTTCTATCAGGGTCCCAATTAATAATATATTGCCCGCGATAAATCAATCCTTTTTCATATAGTCTTATAAATACTTCTTGGACAGCATCTGATAAACCCTCATCCATCGTAAAACGTTCACGTGAATAATCGAGACCTAACCCTAATTTTCCCCATTGTTCACGTATAAAATCAGCATACTCTTCCTTCCATTCCCAAACTGTTTCTAAAAACTTTTCTCGCCCTAATGTATACCTATCTTTTCCTTCTTCTTTTAATTTTTCTTCAACAACGGCTTGTGTAGCAATTCCCGCATGGTCCATACCTGGAAGCCACAATACATCATATCCTTGCATACGTTTCATACGAGCAATTGTATCTTGCATCGTCGTATCCCACGCATGCCCCAAATGAAGCTTTCCAGTTACATTTGGGGGTGGAATGACAATCGTATACGGCTCCTTATTTGGATCATCTGTCGCTTCAAAATACTTTCCATCAAGCCAAAATTGATAACGTCCTTTTTCTACCTCCTTTGGGTTGTATTTTGGGGATAATGCATTCATGTGCTCTGTCATTTAAACATATACCTCCTTTAAGAGTTATAAAAAAAACCCTTTCCATCCAATCATAAAGGACGAAAAGGGTTGGTTGTTCCGTGGTACCACCTTTATTTACAAGTTTAAAACTTGTACACTCATTTGTGATAACGGAGATGCTTCCGGCAATCTTTTACTCGTTTTTTTCAAAGATGCTACATCAAGGGCGACCTTCCAAAGTTATTTCCTAGGAAATTTTCAGCAACATTCCCTCTCTTTAAGGAAATAAACTTTGTACTCCTCCCTATCATCGTATTTTCATGATTTAGTAATAATTATATTATCAATCTTTCCCAACAAAAGCAAATTTTATTACAATTAGACGTCCCAAATAGCAATCATCAACATAATATAATAGTCAAAGCAAATTGTATGAAAGGTGGAATAATATGAATAGATCGTATCGGTATAGGCTCCCACCATGGGCGAAGCAATGTATTAACATCATAGAAAAAGCGATTTTACCAGTATTAATTTTTCAAGCGTTGCGCACATTGTTTTTCCCAACAACATTTGATGTATTTTTATTAGTTTTACTTATCGGACTTTTTATCGCTTTTTATTTAGAATGGATTTAATCATCTATTTCATCAAGAGTAGTAACGAACGCTTTTTCAAAATGATCAATCCACTTTAATCCGAAATGCAATTGACGATAAGCTCGTTCTAAAGATATCACATCATTGATCACGTGATGATCTATTCGTTCTCTTTGTTGAATATGTTGTTTAATCGTGTTCACATAAGTTGATGGGTTTAATAAATAAATAAAAAGTAATATATATTCATGACGAAAAAGTCTATTTTCTTCCAAATATGAGCTAAAGTCATTCATTAAAGCATCCCTTAAATTATTCATTTGATTCGCTTGCTTTAAAAAATGGATTAAATCTTTAATTGGATGAGTAAAATGAGCTCGCTCCCAATTAATGAAATACATTTGTTCTGCCGAAATAATATGATCTAATTGTAAATAGCCGTGACATAAGCTATAATGCCACTCTATCTGCTTTTGACATTCATCATTAAAATCATCAATATAATATAATATATGTTTAAAAACCTTTTCTATATTATGAAAATGTGTACAAACTTGTAATTCAAAAGGTGACATATAATACTTTCTTTCAAATTGTTCGATCGTTTGATATATAAATTTAAACGCATCGTTACATTCATCTTTAAAGCTGTTTAAAGGAATTTCAAAACTTTGCTTATATTCATAAGGATGCTTCGTTTTAACATGTAACTGACCAAGCAGACGAAAAATTTTTTTCACACGATATGTTTTATGATCATTTATCCACGGCATTATATAATATATTTTATCATTCACATAAACAAATAGTTGTCCATCGTTTGTCAGTAAAATAGGCATCATAAAATCTAATTGGAGATTAGAAATAATAGTATATGTTTGCAGCCATAATTGCATCCTTTCATTTGATACATTGCTTTTTTTTACAGCAAAAGCATTATCGCCATCGCTTATATAAAAGAGGTTGTCAGTAATCTGCCTTACTTGCTGTAAATGAATCCGATATAAAGTAGCAACCGTCTGTATATCTTCCACGGTCGATGACACTCCTTTAAATATGAGATACCCCTCAACTCATATGTAAGGGGTATCTAGACACTACTTTTTTTGGGAAGGAATATATAATAACTGACCTTCGGCTAATTCGTCTACTTCAATATCATTTTGTTTTAAAATTTGCGATGGCTTAATATCATATTTTTCCGCAATAGATTCAATCGTATCATAATCTTGCACAATACATAATCGCATTTGTACATATTGTGATTCATCTTCATCATCTTCGAACATTTCTGCTAAATAACGAACATCTTCTATATCAACATCGTTACTTTCTTCTTCATCTGTTAAAATATCATCTGCCATATTGCCATCTAAATCCTCTCGTTTGTCTAAGTTTTCTTCATGATCTTCTATACTTTGTACTTCGATAATTGTTTGAGGAGTTTCTACTTGTGGGTCTTCATATTCATCAACTAACGCTTCATCTGTTTGTTTTTTTTGTTCAATATTTGAAGATTCGTCTTCTTTTGTAAATTCCCGGGGAACTGTTTCATCCTGTTCACTATCTTCCCCTTTATTTTTTACTGGAAGATCTTCTTGATAATTTTGTTCTATTTCTTCTTGTTTAATATCAAATGAAAATGTAGCATCTAATGGTATGGAAGATTCTGAATCCGACGTATCAACCCTTTCCTCATCAACTTTATTTTCTTTAACTTCTTCAGTCCTTTGCTCTTCACTAATTCCATGAATATCTATAGTCGATTTTAATTTTAAATGGTTTGGTTGAGGTAATTCATAGTCAAAAGATTCAATACTTACAGCTACATCATTTAAATTAGCTACACGGTATAAGGGGACTGATATTTCAACTGGAAAACGGTGAGAAAATAACGCACGATTATTTTCGCTATCTTCAATCTTTTCTATATATCTTAATGTTTCCAGTTCATTTTCCATTTGCTCGCTTTCGCTGTTAGCTTTTATATATTCCCCTTGTAATTCAATCACTCCACGTATTGAGACATAATCATTATAAGATTGAATTGATATTTCTGGATCTAAAGCTATTCCAACCATTTCGTTAACTTCATAGCCACGTGTAAAATATAATGATTCATTTAACTCAAAGCTAAATACATTCGATCCATCTGACATATCGTCTCATCCTCCTTTCGCATCTATATAACTCTTATACAATATGTGTATATCCCGATATCATGTATGCTTCATAAACGTCTTATCATCCACTATATGAAAAGTAAAAAGAGTATATGATTATCATTAAAAAATAAATAAAACTATTTTATTTAACGAGTTAAATTTATGATAAGATCATATGTAAACGGTTTATCGTTTAAGCTAACAAGTCAAAAATAATAAAGGAGTCATAAACGTGAGAAATCAAATGACTTTAATTGCATTACTTTTAATCGGTATAGGGGGATACTTTGCCTTATTATCATTAAATATTCCATTTCTAACGACAGTAAACACGAATGATGCTATCCTAATCATGATTGGAAGTATACTTATAATCTACGGTTATATATCGAAAGATGGCCATAACGTATTTGGCGGAACGATCGTCGTATTATTAGGTATTCACTTTTACAGCTCAAGTACATATAAGTTTTGGATCGATCATTGGACTATATATGTAGGAATCATCGGTCTAGCCTTTATGAGTCGTTATATAATGACGCGCAAAGGTTTTTTTACTGGTTTTATTTTAACAATTGCTCCCTTTTTTATATTGTTTTCAAACCACATATCGATCGAACAAGATTGGATCCTAACATTCAACAACGTGAGTAAAAACATTTGGCCACTTATATGCATTATTTTTGGCATTATTCTCTTAAAAAGAAAATAGCTCAGTTAAAACTGAACTACTTTTTAATGTTTGCATTTGTGCTCTTGCTATCTTGACTTCTACAACTCACATTTGCTACATATATTTATCTAACGTTATTAAAGTAACATAGTATCCTCTCTTGATAATAAAACTTAAGCTCACGGTATATTTCCAAAATCTCTGCTTTAATGATAGTCGATTAAAAATTGGAGTGATCAAACTTAAAAAGAAAAAACAGATTGGAATAAATCCAAATGATCCAATCTGTTTTAATATATTAAATATATTCATGAATAATACGCCAAATGTCCTCGGTTCCTTCACCACTTTCAGCCGAAAAAGGAATGACGTGATCATTAAACATTTCTGTCGTACGCTTTATAAAATTGGCTCGTTTACTTTTAGGCACTTTATCAAGTTTTGTTGCGACAATGATGGTAGGAAGTTGAACATATGTTAAATATGCATACATTTGCATATCATCTTTTGTTGGCGGATGGCGAAAATCTGTTATAAGAATAGCTGCCTGTAATGCTCTGCGTGTTTCGAAATACTCCTCCATCATCATGCCCCATTTATTTCTCTCTCGTTTTGAGACGTGTGCATAACCGTATCCAGGAACATCGACAAAGTAAAACATATCGTTGATCTTATAAAAATTTAATGTTCGTGTCTTTCCTGGTTTCGATGATGTTCGTGCTAATTTTTTTCGCTGAATCATTTTATTTATAAATGATGACTTTCCTACATTTGATCGCCCAGCAAGTGCAATTTCTGGAAGATCGTCTTTCGGATATTGATGTTGATTAACAGCACTTATTTGCAAATGTGCATTAGTTATTTTCATTTGTTGTCTCCGTTAATGCGTGATTAAGAACGTCATCTAAATGTTCTACCGGAATAAATGTTAATTCATTACGAACACTTTCAGGTATATCATCAATATCCTTTTTATTATCTTCTGGTAAAATAATCGTCGTTATTCCTGACCGATGAGCACTTAATGCTTTTTCTTTTAGCCCACCAATTGGTAATACGCGTCCGCGTAAAGTAATTTCACCTGTCATACCGACTTCTTTTTTAACCGCTCTTCCTGTTAACGCTGAAATGAGGGCTGTTGCCATCGTAATACCAGCAGATGGTCCATCTTTTGGTGTTGCTCCTTCGGGGACATGAATATGAATATCATATTTTTCATGAAAGTCTTTTGCAATTTTCAATTCATCTACGCGTGATCTTATATAACTAAATGCTGCTTGTGCTGATTCTTTCATGACATCTCCAAGTTTACCTGTAAGCGTTAATTCGCCTTTTCCAGGATAATGGGTAACTTCAATAGATAATATATCTCCACCTACAGATGTATAAGCAAGTCCTGTAGCTGTACCTACTTGATCTTTTTCTTCTGCTCGTCCATAACGATATATTGGCTTACCGAGTAAATCTTCTAACGTATTTATGGTTACAATCACACGTTTTCTTTCCTCTGAAATAATCATTTTTGCGGCTTTTCGACAAAGTGTTGCAATTTGTCTTTCTAGACTGCGAACACCTGCTTCACGTGTATACTGGCGAATAATTTTTAATAACGCATCATCTCGGATTTGCATTTGAGCTTTTTGTAGGCCATTTTCTTTAAGTTGTTTCGGGATTAAATGTTCTTTTGCAATATGTTTCTTTTCCATTTCGGTATATCCGGCTATTCGTATCACTTCCATACGGTCTAAAAGTGGTTCGGGAATATGGTGAACATAATTAGCTGTCGCAATAAACATCACATTTGATAAATCATATGCTTCTTCAATATAGTGATCGCTAAAAGCACTGTTTTGTTCAGGGTCAAGTACTTCTAGCATAGCTGATGCCGGATCACCCCGAAAATCACTCGCCATCTTATCAATTTCATCTAATAAAAAGACTGGATTAATTGATTGAGCACGTTTCATCCCTTGAATAATTCGTCCGGGCATAGCACCGATATATGTTCGACGATGACCCCGGATTTCTGCTTCATCACGAACACCACCAAGAGAAATACGAACAAAATTTCGATTGATCGAACGAGCAATTGATTGAGCTAAAGACGTTTTTCCAACACCAGGTGGGCCTACGAGACAAAGTATCGGACCTTTAATCGCATTAGCTAATTTTTGCACAGCTAAATACTCTAAAATACGTTCTTTAACTTTATCTAACCCGTAATGATCTTTATCTAAAATTGCTTTAGCACTTTTAATATCGATCACATCTTCTGTTTTTTTCGTCCAAGGAATCGATATTAGCCAATCTAAATAATTTCGAATCACTGAGCTTTCAGGCGACGTTTGTGGAACTTGTTCAAATCGATTAAGTTCATTTTTGGCCACTTCAACAACGTGCTCAGGCATATCTGAGGCTTCGATTTTTTCTCTTAATTGACTAGTCTCATCTGTTTTCTGGTCATACTCTCCGAGCTCTTTTTGGATAGCTTTTAGTTGCTCTCGTAAATAATATTCTTTTTGTGTCTTTTCCATCGATGATCGAACACGTTTACTAATTTTTTTCTCTAATTTTAACACTTCATTCTCACTAGAGATTAGGTTGATTAAATGTTTAATCCGCTCAATCACATCTAATGTTTGAAGTAATGTTTGTTTATCTTTCACTTTTAATGATAAGTGCGATGCTATCATATCAGCTAAACGACCTGGATGATCGATATCAGAAACAGTTGTTAACGTTTCTTCATTAAGTTTAGTTGATACTTTGATGTATTGAGAGAATTGTTTTAAAAGTGTACGCTTCATCGCTTCCTCTTCAGTTTGATCCCCCCGTACTTCTTCAAGCTCCTCAATTTTAACAACAAAATCGTCCGACTTTTCGACAAACTCAATAATCTCGCCTCTTTTGATGCCTTCAACGAGTACACGAAAAGTTCCGTTAGGTAATTTAAGCATTTGGTTTATTTTTGCTAACGTTCCTATACGGTAAATATCTTGGGGGTTTGGGTCATCAATGTTTACTTGTTTTTGAGCAACAAGAAAAATTTTTTGATCTTCCATCATCGCTTTTTCTAGCGCTGAAACAGATTTCTCCCTCCCTACATCAAGGTGAAGGATCATCGTTGGAAATACGAGTAATCCACGTAATGGAAGGAGAGGTACTCGAGTAGCATTCGTCATATTATACCTCCACAATATTTATGTAATATGTCTGATATTTTTTAAGTTATTATTAAGAAAATGACTTATCACTTAAAACATAAGAAAGAGACTGACGAACAAGCATTTATCGATATCTCCTTATGAAAACTCATTCATTTAAGGAGCAAATAAGCTAAGTCAGTCTCTACTATTTATCATTACACTTAATGTTAAAAGATAACTTATGCACTTTCTTTAGGAAGCTTTTCATCACCTTCTACAATTGTCCCGTCGTTAAAATGTAATTTAGGATGATTTTCTTCCTTAACTACTGTATTTTTAGTAATGACACATTTTGTAATGTCGTCTCTTGAAGGTAACTCGAACATAACATCAAGCATAATACTTTCGATGATTGAACGTAATCCCCGTGCACCTGTTTTACGTTCAATTGCCTTTTTAGCAATTTCAGACAATGCTTCTCTTTCAAACTCAAGTTCCACATCATCCATTTGAAATAGTCGCTTATATTGCTTAACTAATGCATTTTTCGGCTCCGTTAAAATTTTAATCAAGGCTTCTTCATCTAATGGTTCGAGGCTACCGATCACCGGGATTCTTCCGATGAATTCAGGGATTAGCCCGTAATTAAGCAAGTCTTCTGGAAGCACCATGGATAACAGTTGTCCGCGATCTAAATCTTTGCTATCTTGTTCCGCACCAAATCCAATTACCTTTTTACCTAGCCTTCGCTTAATAATTTCTTCGATCCCATCAAACGCTCCACCAACGATAAATAAAACGTTAGATGTATCAATTTGAATAAATTCTTGATGCGGATGTTTTCGGCCTCCTTGAGGTGGAACACTTGCAACAGTACCTTCCAGTATTTTAAGAAGTGCCTGCTGAACACCTTCACCAGAAACATCGCGTGTTATGGAAGGATTGTCAGCTTTCCGGGCCACTTTATCGATCTCATCAATATATATAATCCCTTTTTCAGCTTTTTCGATATCATAATCAGCTGCTTGAATAAGTTTTAACAAGATATTTTCGACGTCTTCGCCAACATAACCTGCCTCTGTTAATGACGTTGCATCTGCCATTGCAAAAGGGACATTTAAAATTCGTGCTAGCGTTTGAGCAAGTAAAGTTTTCCCACTACCTGTTGGACCTAACATTGCGATGTTACTTTTTGCTAATTCCACATCATCTGTATTTTTAGGGGAGTTGATTCGTTTGTAGTGATTGTAGACGGCAACCGATAAATTTTTCTTTGCCTTTTCCTGACTGATGACATATTCATCAAGGGTTTCACATATCTCTTTTGGCTTCGGTATTTCTTTAAGATCTGTCTCTTCTTCATTTCCGAGTTCTTCTTCAACAATTTCAGTACATAATTCAATACATTCATCACATATATATACGCCTGGACCGGCGACTAATTTTCGCACTTGTTCTTGGCTTTTACCACAAAATGAACATTTTAATTGACCTTTTTCTTCATTAAATTTAAACATTACTTCTCACCCCTAACAGTTAAACTTAAGTAACCTATAACCAACACACTCCGACTTTCATAGCAATCATATCAAATCGAATTTAGAAAAGAAAACAATATACTCTCCCCTAAAAACCTACCTAACAATACTTATATTATATGTAAGGTAAACTTATAATATGGCTATGTATCGATCAATAACTTTTGTATGATTAGTACGACTTACAAAAAAGGCTAACAAGGTACATTTAGTCTGTACCTTGTTAGCATACACCATTTTTCTATTTATTAAACGGTTCTTTTTATTGATTAACGACTTTCCGATGGTCAACTAAGAAATCAATGGCTTTTTTAAATTTAAGATCTGATTTTATAGCGTCAGTATTTCCTCCAAGCATCTGTTTAATTTGCTCAACTTCTATACCGTAAGTCTCCGCCATTTTATTAAATTCTTCCTCAATATCTTCATCAGTGACGTCTAGATCTTCTTCATTATAAATGGCTTCTAATGTTAAATTAGATTTAACACGTTTCTTTGCATCATCTTTCATTTGTTCTTTAATTTCATTCTCATCTTGTCCTGAAAACTGCGAATACATTTCCATTGTAATACCTTGAGCTTGCATACGCTGTTCAAATTCTTTAAACATATGATCAACTTCAGTTTCAATCATCACATTTGGAATATCAACAGTTGCATTGTCTGTTGCTTGTTCGATTAATGTCTCCCGCATATGTTGATCAGCCTCTTGTTGTTTTCTCTTCTCTAATTCTTTTTGTTTCTTTTCTTTTAACTCATCAAGCGTTTCAACTTCATCATCAACATCTTTAGCAAATTCATCATCAAGTTCAGGAAGCTCTTTTACTTTGATTTCATGAATTTTAACATTAAACATTGCTTCTTTACCAGCTAAATCTTCTGCATGATATTCTTCTGGAAATGTTATATTTACTTCTACGTCCTCACCTGATGTTTTACCGATCAACTGTTCTTCAAATCCAGGGATAAATTGGCCTGAGCCAATTTCTAAAGAGTAATTTTCTCCCTTGCCACCTTCAAATGGCTCATTATCCATAAATCCTTCAAAATCAATAACGACTGTATTACCTTCCTCAACTTCGCCCTCTTCTTTGACGACGAGCTCAGCTTGTTGCTCTCGCAATGCCTCTATCTCATTTTCTACATCTTCATCTGTAACTTCTGTATCTTGTTCTTCAACTTCTAAATTTTTATATTGACCGAGTTCAACCTCTGGCTTCACTGTTACCTTAGCTGTAAAGACAAGATCCTTTCCTTTTTCAATCTCCTCAATATCTACTTCTGGTTGATCAACAGGCTCAATACCTGTTTCTTCAACAGCTTTCATATATGCATCAGGTAAAATGATGTCAACAGCATCCTGATAGAGCGATTCGACACCAAATCGATGCTCAAAAATTTTCCGCGGAACTCTTCCTTTTCGAAATCCGGGAATTTCAACATCTTTAACAACTTTTTTAAAAGCTTGGTCTAATGCTTTATCAAATTCTTCAGCGTCTACTGTTACTGTTAATACGCCATCATTTCCTTCTGTTTTCTCCCTTTTTGCTGTCATTTTTTTCCCTCCACTACCTTATGTAATTGATATTTTTAATGGCAATCATATAATTTATGGATATATTTACAACCACTTAATTATAACATATCTTCTACGCCTTTCAAGCATAGATCGTTTTTAGTTATACTTCATCTTCAATAATACTTAAATATAGAGCCTCACACTTTTTTATATCATAAATATATTTTTCAATAGATTTATTAATTTGAAAGTCATCAGCATCATACATATGTGCATGACCAATGAATGTTAGGGCAGTTGCAACTTCTTTCATATTTTCGTGTATTATCGGAAATTTAACATACATATAACGATGCAACGTCGTTTTTAACATGTTAAATAATGTTGGATCCTTCTGTTCTAAATTCTCTAAATATACAAGTACACTTCTCATGTACTCTTGAATAGATGTTACATCTATCGGCCGAACAGTTAATTCTTCACCTAATTTAAAAATTTTAACATTATCTCTTACATTCATTGCTTGTAGCCACTTTAAAATAGCAGTCTTAACGACAGGGTGAACATGTTTTACGGTTAAATAATGATTAATCTTTGCTGGTTCTATTTTCAGCTTACACAATGCATTCACATGGTGCCATTGCTTTAAATAATCTTTTTGTTTAACAGCCTCTTTAAGTTCATTTAAATGTTTGTTAACTTTTCCCTCTTCATCTTCAATCTTTTTTTGTTTACTTAAAAAATATAATTGTTGGACATGTTGATGCATATCATGTGGGAGTAACCTCTCCTCTAATACTTCACTCGCTTGGTCTATAAGTAGTTGATATTGATTTGTTTGAAAAAGTATAATGATGTATGTATATATGTATTGAATATAATGGTCATGTTTATGTGTGAGCAACGTTTCGCAATATTGTTGTGCATCTTCATATTCGCCAAGTTCAATTAAACATATTAATTTTCCAAAGACAATTTCATGCGTTTTAACGCCGTATTCTAATAGTTGATTTAACATTTGTAAAGCATCTTGAAACCTTTGTTCTTCTAACGCCTGTAAACTTTTTTGTTTCAACATTTCACGCCATTTAGGAAATAAAATGACTTTTTTACTATGTATGCTCACAACATCACCCTTTCATGCATTAATTGGAAATACAATCATAACATAATACGATGGTTGAAAATATGTTACATTTATTTATAAACATTCAATTTTTAAATACATTTATTTTACGGATAGACCGTTTGTTATCTAAATGATAAAATCTCATCACAGTAACTGTAAATTTCAAAACATATAAAAATTGATCAATGTTGTGTATATTTAACATTCTTTTTATACCATTGTTTGCCATGGCAACGTTGATAAACCCAAGCAAGTGCTGGAATTGGTCCTCGCTTATGCAACCAATACTTATTTGGGATCTCTTTCGTTGGTTTCGTTTGACCAATCTTAATATCAGCTATAACGACTCCTCGGCCTTGATGACGGTCACGTAAAGCAACAATATGACCACTGTTATCGACGATCATTGAGCCTGCTTCATAATATCCTTTATATCGTATAGGCATCCAAGGAAGCTGGCATTGTACCGGGCCTACATGTGCTGCATGAATAATCGGTGCCCCTACATATCTCGCAAATGCTTGAACCGAATGAAGGGCTGTTTCTTCATTTTTCTTTTCCCAATACCTTGTCATTCGCTTAGGAATCCATGGAGGAATACTCCACCAACAACTTCCTCCTACAACTAAATCAACTCTTTCACGCAATCTTTTTGCTGTTTGTGAACGCATAAACTCCCAACATAATGAGACTCCGGCAGTTTGTTTATCAATATTTATAATCCCATCGTCTTCTCCGCCAATATAAAAGCAATTTTCCCACATCGTCGGAATATCTTTATCGTGTCGGCCAACAATACCCCTTGGAGAAGCTAGAAAAAAAGCATTTCGTACTTCACCGTCTTCATCTCGCACGATAAAGGAACCACCGACATATGCTTGATAGCGCTTCGCTAATTGAAGTAATAAATGTAGTGCCTTTCCATTTGGAGGTTGTATCGCTTCAACAATACGAGGGTTAAAAGCCATCCCTGTCGTAAAAAACTCCGGAAGTATAATCCATTTAGCTCCTTTTTTCCCTGCTTCATTCACCATATTTTCACAAACGGTTAAATTTGTCTCAATATCTCCAATTTTCGGCTTCAATTGAAGCGCGGATACTCTTATTTTTTCTTGATTATTAATCACTTTATTCCTCCTTTTATTTTCTAATATTTAAGACAATTATAATTATTATATATTTAATTTTCTAATCATTAGATTGCAAAATTATAGTCATAACAATGTTAGGTGTGAAAAATATTCGTATCTTTATAAAACCATTAAATATGTCAATTTAATTAATATATAGTGTCTAAATTGTGTCATTTATTTTGTAACTTTCTGAATTATATTTGTGAAAACTGTCCAAGTTATTGCAATAATATAATGTTTATGAATTATAAATGATATACTTTTTATAGTTTAATTGGCACTTTCGTATTTAAAACTAATGAATTCTCCTTTACAATCGTATCAAAAGCGAACATACGAACACCTGACTGAAACGCTTGATGTAAGGACATAGCAAACGTTTGATCAATTGTCCAATAAGGTGTGAACGTGTTGCACCCTTTCATTTGGATAACGAATAAAATAACAGCAGAATATCCTAAACGACTTGCATCTATTAAATCTAAAATATGCTTCGTTCCTCTAGATGTCGGTGCGTCAGGAAACATCGCAACACCATCTTTTTCGAATGTTACACCTTTAACTTCAATAAATCCTTTACTTTCTGCTGTTTCAAAATAAAAATCAAATCTAGATCTCCCATAAGTAACTTCCGTTTTAAAAGACTTAACTTTGCCAAACCCTAAACATCGATTAGCTTCCAATGCTTCGTAAACAACTTTATTTGGTGCTTGAGAATCTATGTTGATATATTGTCCATTTTTTTTAACAGCAATGATGGAATATTTCGTTTTTCTGTTTATTTGATTGCTTTTTTCCAAAATGACTTCAACACCACATTTAAGTAGTTGCTCAAGACGACCAGTATTTTTAATATGCACACGTTCTTTTACACCATGTATATAAACTTCAGCTATAAATCGATTGACTCGCTTAAAAAATTTACCAACCATTACTTCTTTATATTTCATTTCATCACTTCCATATGTTTGATTGTAACATGAAATATAAATAGTCGTTTTTCCGATTAATCGTCATATTAAATACGAAATTTCCCTAAGTGATTTTAATGGAACGGCGGAAATTTTTATTTTAAGTGCAACTTTTTTTCTTCTAATTCGTCTAATAAGTAGAGGAGATATGAATGGGATGAATATTTATGAATTATATACAACATATTTTAATGATGTATATAAATTTGTTTTTACACTAACAAAAAATAAATCTTTAACTGATGATATTGTGCAGGAAACCTTTACACGCGCATATATAAATTTGAACAACTTTCGACATCCACCGAATAAAGCTTGGTTATTCACCGTTTCCCGCAATCTTTTTTATGATTATTTAAGAACGAACAACAAAACGATTGATAGTGAATATAATTTTTCAATAATCCCTGATCATAAGTCATCTCCGGAAGAAAATCTTTTTAAAAAAGAACATATAAAAAAGTTGCATCAAGAAATCTTGAATTTAAAGAAAAATTATCGCGAGGCGATTATCTACTTTTATATTAAAGAATTAAGTTATAAAGAGGCGGCGTCGCGAATGAAAATTACTGAAACGAATTTCAAAAGCATTTTATTCCGTGCGAGACGAAAGTTAAAACGATCCATTGAGAGAAAGGATGAGTTTTTTGAAGATTGATGAATTTAAGGATTGCTTGCAAAAATATCAAATGGGAACATTAAGCAAAAAAGAGGAGGAAAAATTTGAACATGAAATAGAAAAACTAGATGAATACCAGTTATTTTTAGAAGCTGAGTTAGGTGAAACAATGAACGAAAATAAAATTCTTAGGCGTAGTCAAGCGATCGCTTATGTGCGCATGGGGTTTGTTTCTTTAATTATTTCTTTGCTCCTTCTTCCGACTTTAAATTTGCTAGCATTAGTTTTTAGTATATTATCGTAAAATTTTCTAAACGTATGACAAAGAGGAGGAGATCGTGTGAATTTATCAAAACGACGATTACTCATAAGTACTTTTATTCATGGTGTAGCATTTATCTTTCTGATCATTAATTTATTTTTTTTAAACTTTAACATTATCCTAGAAAAACCTTTTTATATTTTTATAAATATTGCTTTAGCCTTAATCGCTATGTTACTTTTCGGCATTGTTTTATTGATAAGAAAAGGGACAGATAGTACACCATTATTCGGTATTCTCATTAATGTTTATATCATCATCATCGTTATGGGAACATTATTCTTTTATAACCCTTAAAAATGGAGGTGAACATATGATTATGAATAAATCTTATGCATATTGGTCAACTCTTTTAAGTGTAATAGGTACAATACTTTTAATTATGACTTACGTAATCGCACCTCATCATCCTCAAAGTTTATTAAGTATTATTATACTATTATTGATGACGACGTCCTTTATCTCACTTATTTTGGGATTCATTGCAAGCATTATCGCCATTCGAAAGAAAGAAATAGGTTTTAAAAAGTATTCGGGTATACTACTTCCAACCATTATTTTGTTATATGTCATATTAATTCCTTTCTTCATGGGCGTAGGATTTATTGTAAATGAAAATTTTTAAAAAAGAGCATGTATTGCGACATGCTCTTTAACAACCAAAATATAATTGTTTTGCTTTAAATGCCGTTACAACCCGACTTGTTCCTGCTTCATCCGTCCCATTGGCACAATTAATTAATGATTGATCACATGTGCAACGAGCTGGATAATCGCTATTTCTAACATAACAACAATCGTGATTTTTACAACATCTATCTAAAGCATTCACAGTACTTGGAGAAGATCCACATCCGCCACCACAATTTGCACCACACCAATTGTATGTGACAACTGGATTTAGAGGGTTTGCATTGTAACGGAATTTACAACACGTTCCTGACCCGTCCCAATTAAAACATGGAACAGGTGAATTCCTGATCGTTGTATCATTTGTTTGATAAGGGATTTCAAGATACTCAGGTATTTCAAGGTTTTCATTTCTCGGATGATCAATCGTCGTATGAGAAGTCAATTTTCCATGATCAAGCGTAAATTTTTCTAAAACTGTTCTGTTACGATCCTTTTTTAAAATATTTCCATCTACAGTAAATAATTTCCTATCTTTACCTTTGATTTTTAATTCAGTTGCTTTTATAAGTGCATTTTTATATTTCAAATATAATGTTAGTTCATGAACAGTAATCTTTTCTCGATCACTGTTCAATTTATTCATTATTTCAAATCCTTTTACATCATCATAATCTCTAAAAAACATTTGCTTAACTCCTAAGATTTCTTGAATAGACTTAGAATAGTGAGTCCTATTTGTAAAATCCTTAACAAGTCTATTTAAATCACCTTTTTTCAATACCCTTTCATAGACAGCCATTATAATTCCTCCTAATTATTATTTTTGATAACTAACCAGTCATTAAAATACAAACAAACATGTTCAAGAACTTTTCATTGATCCATTTAATATCGCTTTATTATATAAAGTACTTTGATATGTTTTAAAAACAACCACGTATAAAATTTTTTCTTAAATGTACATGCATACAAATACAATACACAACAAGATGAGTGAGCTAAACAATATCTTTTGACGTGAATATTCTAAAAATTGAGTTGATTATTTTATAGTTTAACTCTCTTTATGTAGTGGGGGTGAGTTATAAATGGAAAAAAAGGACATTCAATGTCATGAAGTCCTTCTTGCATTTCAACAAAAATATTATAGACTTTTCAAACAACCAATCATTAAATCTTTTCTACAAGATAATGAAAACTGGATATTAACTAAACAAGCCATATGTCACCCAACAAAACGAAATATGGAAAAAGTTGATGATGCTTTTCAAGCATTTTATAAAAACGTTAGAATATTAACTTATTTATCAAGCCTTATTTATTACAACGCGATAAATTTTGATAAGTATATGAAAAAACATTACAACCGTGAAATGTTAACATTGGATCAACCTCTACAAACTGAAGAAGAAGATTCACGTTATACACATAAGGACATGCTATATCAGCCAATGCCAGATATGGACGATATGATTGTCCATGAAACGATTGCTGATTATGTTGAAGATTTTAAGCTATATCAAGCTATTCAAGTTTTAACAGTAAAACAACAGAAAGTTTTAACACTTAAATATGTACACCGATTACAAAATAAAGAAATAGCACAGTTATTTAGTGAATCACCGCAAAACGTATCAAAAATACACCGAAGAGCGTTACAAAAATTGAAAATCTATCTTGAAAAGGGGTGAGGTTTTTGAAAACTATTGAAGTGGAGGATGTATTAAAACAGTTAAAACCTAAAATTAAAAAATCCCTTTATTACACGAATCCTCAAGATAGAGAAGATTTAGAGCAGGAGTTAAAGGTAAAAATTACAGAATGCATTTATAACAATGTTTTTGAACAAGTACCTGGATTTTGGGAGTTTGCCAAACGATATGAATAATTTAAAATGATTGCTTTTTAAATATAGACGCATTTATCTATAAGTCCATTCTGCTCACAGCAGAATGGACTTATAGATATTTTTAGTCTTCTTTTGATCACTTTCAAATATAACAATTAAAGCTCTTACTATGTTAAAAATAACGGATTAATATCTTCGGTTGTTTAAAAATTCAATAACATTTGCCACAACTTCCTCTCCCTGAGCGATGCAATCAGGTACACCGACCCCTTCATAAGAACTACCGGCTATAAATATACCAGGTAGCTGTTTATGCATTTGCTTTCGAACGTGTTCAATCCTTTCTCGATGTCCTACGGTATATTGTGGCATTTGTTGAATGTATCGTGTAACGACTGTAAAAAGTGGATCATCTTTTATCGTTATAATGTTCTTTAAATCATTTAAAACGATCGATGTTATATCTCGATCAGATAAATGAACAATGTCTTGATCGTCTGGCTTACCAACGTAAGCTCTTAACAACACTTTTCCCTTCGGCGTCGTATGTGGCCATTTTTCATTCGTCCATGTACATGCCGTTATTCGATAAGGACTGTTTCTAGAAACGACAAACCCTGTACCATGTGCAGGCTTACGAATCGCATCTTCATCAAAAGCTAATGCAACATTTGCTACAGATGTTACGGGAATTTCTTTAAACACCTGAAACAGCTCAAATTGACTAAAAATTTCCGGTAATGTTAAATGAGGTGAAGCAACGATAACAGCGTGTGCTTTATACACTTCACCATTGCTTAATAATAAATGATATCCATGTGCTTTACGCTCGATATGATCAACAGCTGTATGAAGTTGAACGGTGTGGGAGTTAAGCTTATTTGCAAGCGTCGTCACAAACGTATCTAATCCGTTCGTAAAAGAAAAAAATTGACCGGATGCTTGGCCTGTCCTTGTTCTTTTTTTAGGCATCGTCTGTCGCAAGCCTTTGATAATACTTCCATATGTTTGTTCAAGTTTATAAAATTGTGGAAATGTTGCCATTAAACTCATTTGATCGATATCGCTTGAATAAACACCAGATAATAAAGGTTCAACAATATTTTCAACCGTTTCACGACCTAGTCGACGACGGAGAAATTTCCCGAGCGATTGATCATCAACGCTTTTTCCTTTTGGCATCAGAAAGTCAAGACTCGCTCGAAGTTTACCTCTTAAAGAAAATAAGTTGGAAAAGAAAAACGGCACCATCCGTGTAGGAACACCCATAAAAGAGCCTTGAGGAATTTTGTGTAAACGATGATCTGCAAGAATATATGCTTGACCTGTATCATTGCGTACTAACTGGTCATCTATATTTAATTCACGGGCAAGTTGAACGGCTGCTGTTTTACGACATAAAAATGAATCAGCTCCGCGTTCAATAATAAATCCATCACGTCTTAATGTCCTAATTTTTCCGCCCAGACGACCGCTTGCTTCAAATAACTTTACATGATACGGAAGATTTTCCGCTTGAATTTTTTGTTGTAAATAGTAAGCAGCGGTTAAACCAGTAATACCGCCGCCTACAATGGCAATGTTTAGTTCATCCATGATGCCTCATCCTTTATTTGTCTGAACACGACGTTAGCTAACGTTTCAATGAATAATGGATGTGTGTTCGGCATATTCGGTCGATAGTAGCTCGCCCCAAGTTCATCACAAACGACTTTACATTCATAATCATTATCATATAAAACTTCTAAATGATCTGAAACGAAGCCAACAGGCGCGTAAACGAAAGCTTTATAACCTTTTTTTCGATGTAAATCTCTCGTTAAATCTAAAACATCTGGACCAATCCAAGGATCAGGAGTGTTGCCTTCGCTTTGCCAACCGATCGTATATGATGTAATACCTGTTTGTTCAGCAATTAATTGTGCCGTTTCTTTGAGTTGATCAATATAAGGATCATCATCTTTAACGACTTTTTTCGGTAAACTATGGGCCGAAACAATTAACATTGCTTCTTTTCGCTCTTCTTCCGGCATTTGTTCATAAACAGATGTAATTTCATCGGCCCAATACTTAATATAACCAGCTTCATTGTACCAGCTTTCAACTGAGACGATATTTATGCCATGTTTAGCTGCCTCATCAGCCGCACGACGATTGTACGTATCTATACTAAAACGTGAAAAATGAGGTGCAAGCACAATAGAAACGGCCTGTGTGATCCCTTCCGCTGCCATTTGTTGAACCGCATCTTCAATAAACGGTTCAATATGACGCAGGCCGATATAAACATCAAATTCATAATCATCTTGAATATCGTTTAAAACATTCCCGATGGCATATGCTTGTTCTTCTGTGATACGAGCTAAAGGAGATACACCTCCAATAGCTTGATATTTATCGACTAAATCTCGAAGTGCCTCAGCTGAAGGCTTTCGACCATGTCTTATATGTGTATAATACCGTTCGATATCTTCGACCTTATATGGCGTTCCGTAAGCCATAACGAGCAAACCTATCTTTTGTTGACGCATTATGATCACCTCAAGTTTTTATGAATAATTTGAATATGTGTGGATCAATGTCGTTAACTTTTTTAAAGTTTCTGGTTGAACATCTGGTGTTACACCATGACCTAAATTAAAAACGTAACGACCATCGTTCATACCTTCATCTAAAATTGCTTTTGTGCGCGATTGAATCGTATCCCAATCGGCTAATAAAATAGCTGGATCTAAGTTGCCTTGTAAAACTTTAGTCACACCGAGTTTTCGAGCTTCTTTAATCGATGTTCTCCAATCTAGCCCAATAACATCTATCGGTAAGTCATTCCACTCACGCAATAAATGTCGTGTGTGAACACCGAATAAAATTAGTGGCACGTTTTCTTTTTGTAAGGCTGAAAAAATACGTTGCATCGTTGGTTTGATAAAATAACGATAATCACTTGCATTTAAAGCGCCAACCCATGAATCAAAAATTTGAATAGCACTAACACCAAAATCAATTTGCGCTTTTGTATATGCAATAATCATTTTTTCTAATCGATCCATTAACATAAACCAGGCTTCAGGTTGTCGGTACATAAAAGCTTTCGTTTGCCGATGTGTTTTAGAAGGACCTCCTTCAATCATATAACTCGCTAATGTAAACGGTGCGCCACTAAAACCGATAAGAGGAACATTAAGATACTGTTCAGTTAGTATTTGAATGGTCTCTAAAATATATGGAATATCTTCTTTAGGGGCTAGCAATCCTAATTGTTCAACATCTTTGCTACTTTTTATAGGATCATCAATGACAGGACCGACACCAGGTTTAATCTCAACATGAACACCCATCGCCGGTAGTGGACTCATAATGTCTTTATACAAAATCGCTGCATCCACATTGTAATGCTCAACAGGCAAACGGGTGACATAAGCACATAATTCAGGGTCACGCGTAATTTCAAACAACGTATACTTCTTTCGAATCTCCATATATTCTTTTTGAGAACGTCCAGCTTGGCGCATATACCAAGCTGGAATATAATTTACTTGTCTTCCCTTATACGCTTGAATGATTGTCTCATTAACATTTTGATTCAATATCGTTCATCCTTTTTAAAATTAATCATTTAAATTTGCAAACACTTTATGAACTGCACGAATTGTCTGCTCAATATCTTCATCTGTATGAGCGGTTGAAACAAACAAACCCTCAAACTGTGATGGCGGTAAAAGAATTCCTTCTTCAATCATTCCGCGATAATATGTTGCAAACTGCTTTAAATTTGACCGTTGTGCTGTTTCATAGTCAACAACTGGTTCATCAGCAAAGAAAATTCCAACCATAGAACCGGCGCGATTAATTTGTAAAGAAATATTATATTTTTCTGCGGCCTGGCGATAACCTTCTACTAAACGATTAACTTTATGGCTCATATGTTTATAAGCATCTTCATCAAGCGCCTTCAATGTCTCATATCCTGCTGTCATTGCTAACGGATTTCCAGAGAGCGTTCCAGCTTGATAAATTGCACCAGTTGGAGCAATGTTTTCCATAATGTCTCGCCTACCACCATACGCCCCTACTGGTAGTCCTCCACCGATCACTTTACCTAAACATGTTAAATCTGGTGTAATACCATAATAACCTTGGGCACTTTCATAACCTACACGAAACCCTGACATAACTTCATCAAAAATAAGAAGTGATCCATTTTCTTGTGTAAGCTTTCTTAGTTCTTGTAAAAATTCTTTTCTCGCTGGTACAACGCCCATATTTCCAGAAACTGGTTCAATAATAGCTGCTGCGATATCTTGACCATATTGTTCAAAGGCTAAATTTAAACTATCAATATCATTATAAGGAACGGTAAGTGTATTTTTAGCAATCGTTTCGGGAACACCTGGACTGTCTGGCAAACCTAATGTCGCTACGCCTGAACCTGCTTTAATTAAAAGGGAATCACCGTGACCGTGATAATTACCTTCAAATTTTAAAATTAATGGTCTCTTTGTATATCCCCGAGCAACACGGAGGGCACTCATCGTTGCTTCTGTACCTGAATTAACCATTCTTAGCATCTCAATTGAAGGAATGCGTTCTTTGACAAGTTGTGCAAGATCATTTTCAAGTGTCGTTGGCATACCAAAACTTGTGCCCTTAAGGACAGCTTCGTGTAACTTTTTAACAACACGATCATCAGCATGCCCTAAAATAAGTGGTCCCCAACTTAATATATAGTCGATATATTCATTACCATCGATATCAACAATTTTTGATCCTTTGCCTTCTTCCATAAAAATAGGTGACATTTCAACAGATTTAAAGGCCCTAACCGGTGAATTCACCCCACCAGGCATATGTGTGACAGCTTCCTCGTAAGCTTTCTTTGATCGATCAAAAGTTTGCATAACTTATCACCTCTTAATATTTTTTAGCCAACTTGCAACTTCCTTGGCATAATATGAAATAATTCTTTGTGCACCAGCGCGTTTCATTGATAAAAGCTTTTCGAAGACTACTTCTTCCTCGCTAATCCATTGTTTTATAGCGGCTGCTTTAACCATTGCATATTCACCACTTACATTGTAAGCAACAATAGGAAGATGATATGCCTCGCTTATATCATAAACAACATCTAAATAAGATAGCGCTGGTTTAACAATTAACATATCTGCTCCCTCTTTTATATCTGCTTCTACTTCACGAATTGCTTCAACGCGATTAGCGGGATCCATTTGATAAGTCTTTCGATCGCCAAATTGTGGTGTACTTTCAGCAGCATCACGAAATGGCCCGTAAAAAGAAGAAGCATATTTAACGGCATACGACATAATGGGTATATGTTGAAAATGCGCCTCATTTAACGCCTTTCGTATAGCAGCGACATCTCCATCAAGCATGCTTGAAGGTGCAATCATATCTGCCCCTGCTTCAGCCTGAGATACAGCTGTTTGAGCAATCAGTTTAATCGATTGATCATTGTCTACATCATCATTTTCAATAACTCCACAATGCCCGTGTGATGTATATTCGCAAAGACAAGTATCGGCGATTATGAGCATATTTGGATTGATTTGTTTAATTTTTCGTATCGCACGCTGAACAATCCCTGATGCATCATAGGCACCGCTTCCGACATCATCTTTTTGCTCCGGGATACCGAATATAATAATTGATTGAATCCCTAATTTACAAATTTCTTTTATTTCCGTTTCTAGTTCGTTTAAAGGTAATTGAAAAATACCTGGCATTGATGGTACTTCACGTTTTTCATCGCTACCTTCTACGACAAATAATGGATAAATGAGATCCTTTGCTAAAAGTTCTGTCTCTCTAACAAAAGATCTTAATGTTGAACTTGATCGAAATCTCCGGTTACGCTTAAATTCTAAATAATTTCGCAATATATCTACCCCTTTGATTTTAAAAATGCACTTATTCGCTCAATCATTCCGTCAATAGTAAATTGATTCGGAACGAGTATTTTTTGTATTCCCTTTTCTCGTGCTCGTTTTTCAGTTGTTGTACCTATACATGTACATACAATTTTTTTATAACTTAAATCATCTAACATATTAATGAAAGCATCGACAGTCGATGGACTTGTAAATGTAAGAAAATCGATTCCCTCTTTTATCTTTGAGTTCAAACGTGAACGCACATAAACATTCTCAATTGTTTGATAAACGTCTAAACGGTCAACTTTATAGTTAAAATTTAATAGTTTATTTTGTAACGTCTCTTTTGCTAAATTACCTTGTACGAGTAAAATTGATTGTGCCTTCGGATAAGTGATAGAAAATTCATGAGCTAATGTTTTGGCATTGTAGGTTGTTGGTATAAAATGAGCAAAATAACCATGTGTTTTTAAAGCTCTCTCTGTTTTATGACCGACAACAGCCCACTTGCACCCTGATAAATGATGATAATTTATGTTAATGGCATTAAGCCATGAAAAAAAACAATTCACACCATTAGCGCTTGTGAAAAAAATCCAATCATAAGCTGATAAGTCTTTTAATTCATACGTCGTATTCATTTGTTTATGACATTTTATCTGTATTAAAGGTATTTCAACAGGAATACCATTATGCGCACGTATTTTCTTAGCAAACTGTTTAGCTTGTTTTTTCTCACGTGTCACTAAAATTTTTTTACGTTGTAAAGGCACTTGTCATGCTCCTTCATAAAAGGATTGGATGATCTTTAGAACTCCTTGAGCAACTAACTTATCGAAAGCTTTTTGTGCAACTGTGTATGCATGAGAACCTTGAACAACTTCGTATAATGGTTGTTTGCCATCCGCTTGAGAAACGAACACATTTAAAGTAATTGTTCTATTGTTATAGACTGCATAACTACCGACAGGTGCTTTATCCTGTGGATCAATCATATTAAGAAAATCGCGCTCTGCCTTAACTGCTCTAGCTACTGACTCATTGTGAATTTGTTTTAACATTGTTTGTAATTCAATATCATGCTTTCGACATTCAATCGCTAGTGCCCCTTGCCCAGGTGCAGGTATAAATGTATCTATCGGTAAATATTCAGTGATTACTTCATCTAAGCCTAGACGTCTTAATCCGGCTACTGCTAAAATGAGCGCATCAAAATGACCACGATTTAATTGTTCAAGTCTCGAATCTACTGGTCCGCGCACCCACTTCGTCTGTAAATCCGGCCTTATTGAACGTATTTGGGCAACCCTACGTGCACTGCTCGTTCCTACAACAGCTCCTGAAGGCAAATCTTTAAATGAAATATGATCTCGGGATATATAAGCTTCACGGCTATCCTCTCGTTCAGGTATCGCCGCAATGATTAAACGAGAAGACGGTGCTTCTGGCATATCTTTTAAACTATGAACAGCAAAATCAATTTCTCTTTCTTGCAAAGCCTTTTCAATATCATGAACAAATACCCCTCGCTTACCAACATTTGCTATAGACGTACTTAAATCTTTATCTCCCTTAGTCGTAAGCTTTTTAATGATAAAAGAGTTTTTTATACCTGTTTTCTTTAACATTTGAATAACACGTTGCGTTTGAATAGAAGCTAGTCGACTGTCCCGTGTACCGACAACGATTTTACGCATCTCAATTGACTCCTCCGCTTACTAGCAATTATATTGAATCAACCACCTCACCCGAGTTCATCTGAACTCGAGTGAGATAATGTATGATAACGGTCGATGTGCTTAGAAATATCATTTTTAACTGTTTCATCAAGCCCGAAAACATCAACGAAAAAAGCTAAAGAATCTTCAGCTGAACTCGTTAGCGCACTTTTTTTAGCCTGTTTAATCGGCGTTTTCAACAATTGATTAACGATACTTGCCATATGTTTACTTAACACTTCTTTTTCACGTTCTGTTAACCTAGGGATCTTTCGCAAAATACTCGCATAGGTTTTCTCTTGAATAGCAAATGCTTTTTCTTGTAAAGCAGCAAGCACAGGAACAGCGCTTAATATCGTAATCCATTCTTTAAAAGCACGAACTTCTTCTTGAATTAACCCTTTAATTTCTTCAGCCGCTTTTTTTCTCGTCTCAAGATTTTTATCAACAACAAATTGTAGATCATCGATATCATATAACTGAATATTTTCAATTGCTTTAACGTCTGCATCAATATCTCTAGGTAAAGCAATATCGAGTAAGTATAACAATCTTTGTTGACGATTTTTTTGAACATCAAGCATCTGTTGCTTAGATAAAATCGGCGATGTTGCGCCTGTTGACGTTATAACGATATCTGCATCTTGCATAACCTTTAACATATTCTCAATCGGAGCTGGATGTCCTTTGAAAATATCCGCTAGTTTTTGAGCTTTTTGAAATGTTCGGTTAACAATCGTTATATTTCGTGCCCCTGAACTACAAAGATGTTTTAACGCCAGCTCACTCATTTCACCTGCACCAATCACAACAATGTTTTTATCATTGATCGATTCAAGTGTATCCTTTAAAAGTTCGATCGCTACATAACTGATGGAAACTGGTTTAGCACTCACTTTCGTATGTTTATGAACACGTTTGGCAAAGGTTATGGCACGCTTAAAAAGCTCATTGAAAATGTTTTTTGTCGTATGGTGTTTTTGAGCCGTTAAAAAAGCATTCCTCACTTGCCCTAAGATTTGCGTTTCGCCTAATACCATCGAATGAAGACCAGTAATGACGTAAAACAAGTGTTTAACAGCCTTATCATTTTTTAAAACTTCTAAATAAGGTGTAAATGTAGATTTTTTAATTTGAAACCAATTGGCTAAAAAGTTTGTTATGGCATCATTTCCTTTGTGTAAATGGTCAACGACAGCATATATTTCCATACGGTTACACGTAGATAAAATTACATTTTCTAAAATACTTTCCTGTTGATTAAGCTTAACCATCGCCGCTTCTGCTTCATTTTCAGAAAATGTTAACGACTCTCTTATATCAATTGGAGTGATTTTGTGATTGATGCCAACTTTAATAACATACATCGCATCTACTCCTAACGTCATTTACAAATGTTATAACACTCGCCGATCTTCTTAAGTTAAAGTGATAAATAGTTATTTAACGCTTCTTTCGTTAAATATTTACCGATGTAAAAATCACCGAAAAGACCGTACCGAGCAGACGCCTCATCAAAACGCATTTCATAAACTATTTTCTTTAGCTGTAATACATCATCAGTAAATAATGATACAGCCCATTCCCATTCGTCAAAGCCGACAGATCCTGTCGTCACTTGACGCACTTTATGTGCATATTTCCGTCCAGTCTTACTATGTTCATATAAAAGACCTTTACGTTCATCTTTATCTAAAGTGAACCAATTTTCGTCTTGAAAACGACGTCGACTCATTGGATAAAACGACATATATCGCCACTTCGGCAAAATAGGCTTGAGTCGTGCCTGGACAGCTGGTGAATCCTCCCCTCTTCGTGCACGGTCTTTCGTTAGCTCGACGACTGAAAAATAAGAATAAGCTGGTTTTAAAAATTCACCGAGTTGTGATTTATTAATTGTCGTCTCTAACTCCATTAACGCATCAACCGTTGGACGTAAAAACATAAACATTAAATCTGCTTTCTGACCGATCACTTGATGCATAACGTGACTACCTACTTCTTGTTCTTCAACATGTTCACAATCAGATAGTAACTGTTGAAATTCCTCGATTGCTTGCTTTCTTTTTTCTATTGCTGTTTGCTTCCATAATGACCAATCAATCGTCCGCAAATCATGTAAACAGTACCATCCTTCTAATGTTTCAACAGCCTCAGCCATATAACTCTCTCCTTTTTAATTTATTTTAACGTTTTGACAATCATGAGTTGCTTCTCTCTTTAATAATGTTTTTCACATACGATGTCCTAGCCGACCGCATATAAAAAATTTTATAGCTTTAATTTTTCTTTTATAATTTAACTTTATCAGTCCCAATACCATATAACAATGAACGGACAATGAATTAATTGTGAATATTTAATGAACAAATTATGTCTGACTTTTGTATAAAGTTTTGGAATCTCACTTTGCACTAAATTTTAGGCACACTTTCTTTATGTAAATATCCGTTTCGTGATTGTAAAAATAGTTAATTATTCCTCATAGCATACGTTTAAAATTTAAAAATAGAATATTTATATATCTTCTAATTGGCTAACAACTAAAAAACCCTGAAGTCACATACTTCAGGGAACTTTTATAAATATTTATGATTGTGTATTTGCAAAAAGCTTTCATATATGCACATTTTTTATTTATCCTCGTTTAAAAGGGCAAATAACTATTCACTGCGAACTTGCATCCACTCACTCTCGGGTGATGATTCCATATCAGTACCTTTCATCGCTTCGCCGATCTTTTTAGAAAGCTCGCCAATTAATTTATAATCTTGATAGTTTTTAGCCGCCTCTACAATTGCTTTTGCATATTTTTCTGGATTTTCTGCTTTAAATATTCCAGAACCGACAAAAATTCCATCAGCTCCTAACTCCATCATAAGAGCTGCATCTGAAGGTGTAGCAATACCACCTGCAGCAAAGTTTGGAACAGGGAGACGTCCTTTTTTACGAATGTCCATTAAAACATCATAAGGCGCTGATATATCACGAGCATAAACCATAACCTCATCTTCTGACATGGAAATAAGCCGAGCAATATCTGCCTCAACTTGACGTAAATGACGGACGGCTTCAACGATATTCCCTGTTCCTGGTTCCCCTTTCGTTCGTAGCATAGAAGCTCCCTCACCAATACGGCGAGCTGCTTCGCCTAAATCTCGGCAACCACAGACAAATGGAACTTTAAAGTCAGATTTTTTTATATGATATGTATCATCAGCCGGCGTTAGCACTTCACTCTCATCAATAAAATCGACATTCATCGCTTCTAACACACGGGCTTCAACGATATGTCCAATACGTCCCTTCGCCATGACTGGAATAGAAACGGCATTCATAACTTCCTCTGTAATAGCTGGATCAGCCATTCTAGCTATTCCGCCTGTAGCTCTAATATCTGCCGGTACACGTTCAAGCGCCATGACGGCCACTGCTCCAGATTGTTCAGCAATTTTTGCTTGTTCAGCATTTACAACATCCATGATAACGCCACCTGTGGGCCACTCAACATGTTTGTAAGATAATGCTTCACTTTTTTTGTTTTCCATATTTATCCCTCCTAAATCTATGTTAAAGTGAAATTTTTATTGAATCAACTCTGTTTTAAAATCAGCTTCATTTAGCAACCTAGACAGTAATAACTATAATTAAATATGACTATTAGTTATACGATGATATGATAAAAATTTAACTCGCTTGACTTGTATTTTTTAATATATTATTATTCATATTAACTTACTAGGAATTAAAAGTAAATATTTTCTACTTTTTATTTTTATGCCGTTTATAGACAATTCACTTTAAGGCATAAAACATACTTAATTCATTTAATATTTAAAGATATTACGCAAAAAACGACAATGTAATTTTATTATTACAAAACAATGAAATAAATAATTGGGAAGGAGTTACTTAAATGGATAGAGAAAATAAAACAGCATTCAATCGATTGTTAAACAAATTGAACACATTGGAAATAAACTTCCAAATCCATTTATATTATTTATTGCACTAGCTGTTTTTATCATTATTATATCTTGGGTGTTATCATTTTTTAATATTTCTTTTACCTTACCAAATGAAGATGAAGAAGTTGTTATTAAAAGCCTTATATCAACAGAAGGATTACGATTCATTGTTACATCAATGATCGATAATTTTATTAGTTTTAAACCGCTTGGTATTGTGTTAACAATGATGCTCGGAATTGGGATAGCGAATAAAGTTGGGTTGTTAGAAACTTTTATTAAAAGTACTATTCTAAAAGCGCCACAAAGGATTGTAACATATGCTATTATTTTTACTGGTATTTTAGGAAATCTGGCAGCAGATGCAGCTTTCATTATTGTTCCACCTTTAGCTGCGATGGTTTTTTACAATATCAATCGCCACCCGCTTGCAGGATTAGCAGCTGGATTTGCTGGAGTTGGTGCAGGTTTTACAGCGAATATTATAGTATCAAATACAGATGCGGTACTTTCAGACATATCTGCAGAAGTTATGTCGACATTAAACACAGAAACAACGGTTACCCCTGTTGATAATTATTATTTTATGCTTACATCCGTATTATTTCTGACATTAATCGGTGGATTCATTACCGAGAAAATTATCGAACCACAACTTGGTAAATATCAGGGAAATATAAAGAAAGACTTTAAACCAATTACAGCCACTGAAAAAAAAAAAGCTCTTCTTTATGCAACTTTTGCGGGGATTTTCTATATCGGAGTTTTATTACTTATACTTTTCTTACCGGAATCACCACTTAAAAATGATAAGGGCCAGATCATTCCATCTCCATTTATAGATGGAATTGTTCCGATTATTATGTTATTTTTTATAACTGTTTCTATCGTCTATAGATTGACGATGAAAGTCATTAAAAATTCCCATTCCTTCGTTCAATTAATGAGTGAAGCCGTCAAAGATATGTCGAACTTTATTGTATTAGTTTTTGCCGCAGCACAATTTATCGCCTATTTTGAATGGACAAATATTGGACCATGGTTCGCTGTAAGTGGTGCATCTTTTCTTGGCTCTATTGGTATGACAGGTATTAGTATTATTATTATTTTTGTTCTATTTACAGCCCTATTAAATTTATTTATTTATAGTGGGGCGGGACAGTGGGCACTTGAAGCACCAATATTTTTAAAGATGTTTTATTTTCTTTATTATCACCCAGCCTTTATTCAAGCTGCATATAGAATCGCTGATTCTTCGACTAATGTTATTACACCGATGAATCCTTACTTTGTGATTGTATTAGCTTTTATGCAAGAATACGAGAAAAAAGCAGGCATGGAAACATTAATGACGCTTATGTTACCATATTGCATTGCATTTCTTCTCGTATGGATATTACTACTTTTAGCATTTGTCATTTTCGGAATCCCTTTTGGACCGGGTGTTTATGTTCATTTATAAACACAACGTTTTCTCGATCGAATATTGCATAACGACATTTTAAGCATAATCGCAATGTAATAAAAGTTTTAAATGACGAAAGTGTATTTATAAAACAATATCATGATTACCATATAATATATATAAAAAGCGGGCTGTTCCTATCAACAAGGAATAACCCGCTTTTTCTATCATTTTATACAATTTTGTTAAATATTTAAAAACGTAAATTATTTACGTTCTTTCTCTAACATATGAAATATTTGCTCGACGTCTTTATCGCCCCTGCCGGATAAATTCACAATGATTGATTCATCTTTTGGTAAATCTTTCGCAAGTTTTAATGCGTATGCAACAGCATGCGCACTTTCTAAAGCTGGAATAATTCCTTCTGTTTTAGACAATATTTGAAACGCTTCTAACGCCTCTTGGCCAGAGATCGTTACATAACTAGCACGACCGCTCGTTTTCAGTTGACTATGCTCCGGCCCAATGCTCGGATAATCGAGTCCAGCTGCAATTGAATAAGTTGGTTGCGGTTCATTATTTTCATCAATAAGTGTTAAACTTTTAAAACCGTGAATAATAGCTTCTTCACCTTGTGTCAAAGGTGCAGCTTCTTCCGGCTCAACCCCTATTAATCTCACGTCAGGTTCATCGATATAATGTGCGAATGCGCCAATCGCATTACTACCTCCCCCAACGCAAGCGATGATCGCTCGAGGCATTTTTTTCTCTTTTGCTAATATTTGTTTTTTCGACTCCTCGCTTATAATTGATTGAAAATATTTCACAATCATCGGATAAGGATGTGGGCCAACAGCAGATCCTAACAAATAAAAGGTATCGTTATCATTTGACACTAAGTCATTAAGCGCTTCGTCAACTGCATCTTTCAAACGCCCTTGACCTTTATCGACAGATACAACCTTAGCGCCAAGTAATTCCATTCGAAAAACATTTAAAGCTTGACGTTGAAAATCGTGTTTACCCATATATACCGTACAAGGCATGTCAAATAGTGCACTAGCTGTTGCTGTAGCGACACCATGTTGTCCAGCTCCTGTTTCAGCTACGATTCGCTTTATTCCCATACGTTTAGCCAAAAGAATTTGTCCAATCGCGTTGTTAATTTTATGAGCACCTGTATGGTTTAAATCTTCACGTTTGAAATAAATTTTCGCGCCACCGATATTTTCTGTTAAGTTTTCGGCATACGTTAAAGCAGTCTGTCGGCCAACGAAATGTTTTAAATAGTACTGATATTCTTGTTTAAATGTTTCATCATTTCGGTATTTGTTAAACGCCTCAGCTACCTGCGACAATACTTTTCTTAAATCGTCTGAAACATAACTACCACCAAATCTTCCATAAAACTCTTCCTTTACTGAACTATACATACTCAACTCACTCTCCTCTAAGCTATAAATATGCGTACTATTTTAGCATGATCAGGAAAAAATAACAAAGGATCGTTTACGCCTTAAATGTTAACGTATAAATACATTTCCCTTATAAAAAACGTCTTTACGCTATTTAGCATAAAGACGTTGAATGAGTGAACGATTTTTCTTCAACATTCCTTATCATTTAAGAGTTTGACTTTAACATATCAACGAGGAAGAAAGAATCATCCTGCACGTCGTCACTTTTACAAATATTTCGACGATCCAATCTGTTTTACAATATTTAAGTTTATTTTCTCTCAATTTTCTTCATAAAAAGTTTATTTTTAATTATGTATAATATTACCGAATTTACGATACCTCGTTAAATTTAACATCTGAAATATTAGGTTCGTAAATATTTAGCTTTATGACAACGTGTCTAATACCACCAGCGACAACAAACTGCATTACTACTTTTGCTATCCACTGTCCAAGAATCGCATATGGAATCAATGACCACGGGACATATTGTAGACCAAGTGGTCCAATACCAATAATAATGAATACTGACGAATCTAAAAATCCAGCGACAATCCCAGAATATAAAACTCTTCGTACGAAAGGAATTTTAAACCGTGTATAAATTTCTGTATCTGCCGTTTCGGAAATAATAAAGCTAAGGGTACTAGCAAACACAACCCATAACTCATCTCCTAAGAGATAGCTTGAAAGTGCAGATAATATAAGTGCAATCCCAATTAATATATACGTCCGCAATCTACCAAATCTATTTTGAACCATATCCCGCATAACGAGTGTTAAACCTATAAATAAAGTACCATAAGGAATGATCAGCGGACCTAATTCAAATGGAGCGAATCGTGCAGTAACAACATTGGCTAATACGATGGATAATAAATATATAACGATTCTAATCATAATATCCTACTTTCTTTAAACTTTTCTAAAGTTGCATATTTTTAAATTAAAAGTTCCTCACTTATATATTCAATCTATTCGCTATTTTAGCAATAATAATATTACTTCTCATTAAATTCATACTAAATCTCTCCTCTTTAACAATAGCATGAAAGACGCTTTTAGTAGTACAGATCTTTTCCCCGGACTGCTTCGCTTTGACAGTGAGCATTTTGTTATCGATGTGTACAAAGTAAACGGGCGAATCTTTATTAAGGGAGATTTCAAGCGGCATGAAAAGAAAATTTCAAATAGCCTCTTCTATGATACATAAACCCCAATTATTAATCTGGGATGAACCATTTAACACATTAGATTCTGGAACAGTAGAAATGGTAAAACAGATAATTCAGGAATATACTATTATCTTTACGACACACGATTATCATTTGGCTGAAGCAATCGCCACCAAACAATTAATTATAAAGAATAAACAAATAGAGGAGATAAGATAAATTATAAAACAAAAATTTTGGAATTATAATAAGCAAATGATTAAAAAAGGATTATCTAAATATCCCACGTGGATTAGTATTTTTGCTGTTTCCTTTGTTTATCTTTTCGATGCTAAACAAGGAGAAGTCACCTCTTTTATAGGATATGCAAGGATAATTGGGATGTTAGCGATACTGTTAATTATTGTCTATTTTATCGCTAGATTCATTTCACAGAAAAAACAACCAAACAAGAGATAAAGCCATTGCGTTAACGATAAAAGTTAATTTTATTCTGAAATAGATATTGCATGAATTGAACTCGGTACGATCCGAACAAGGCCTGGGAAATCATTAAAGTTTGTTAGTATAACATTGCCGTCTTCAAACCCTTGGAAAACACCAATGGCAGGGGGCTGATTGCTATATTGCAACGTAATCTTAGTTCCTGGTGTAAGTCTGCTAAGAAAATATGATATACTATCACTCGTATGATTTTTTAATTTTCTAAACATCAATTCATCCCAAACATTCATTGAGTGAGCCTCCTTATAAAGAAGTAAGGATAATTACATTTGCAATTATCCTTACCTAACATTTATTCCTACCTACGTCGCCCATATCCAAAGGGGGACACTGCATTCACTTTCTCTGATGCAATCCGAACAAGGCCAGGAAACCCATCATAATCAGTTAAAATAATATTTCCATTTTCAAACCCTTGAAAAGTTCCATATGCAGGAGGTCTATGGTCATATTGTAATATCACTTGTATACCTGGACTTAACGTTTCCAAAAACTCAGACATGTCATTTTCCTTTTGATTATTTTCACACTTTTTCCAATCATCGGAGTGACAATCTCCATTAGAGCCCCAATGTCTAAAATTCCTGCAACAATTCATATTATACTCACCCCCTACTTAATTATTGTATGTTAACTTTTAAAAAGGGGCTGGGGAGATGACTAGATCAATCGGTTTAAATATTTTAACCTAAGTTTATTACATCAATATAATATGAATTGCGGAAGACAACATGGTGATTAATCATTCAAAATACTATAAATACATATATTTATTTAAAATATTAATTAAAGTTTTATGTACTTTTGGTATATTATTCATCATTAACTAACGTCGTATAAACAAACGCCTATTAAAAACGTATATTCGTCCAAAAAGTTAAAGAGAAAAAATAATCCACAAGAATAAACACCTGTGAATTTAAAAATTACTTCAAACGTTAGCCAAAAAAATTTATTGATAAAAGACAAAAAACAATACAAAGTCATGTAACTCATAACATTTCTCTAATATAAATGCTTTTTCTATTGGTCACATACCCTCCATTTTATAATACCTTGCTTTTTCGCTTCCGGTAAAAAATCGAGTAAATCTTTAACTGTCTGGTTATAAAATGATATAAATAAATGCGGTGCAATTTCTGCTAAAGGTATCAACACAAAAGCGCGTTTTTCCATATGTGGATGTGGAATTGTTAGTCGATCGGTTTGCTTATTGAGATCATTGTAAATTAAAATATCTAAATCGATTGTTCGTGGTCCATATCGAATAGTTCGCTTCCTTTCTAATTGGTTTTCAATAGACTGACAAATATTCAATAATTGTAGAGGTGAAAGTGTAGTTTTAATTTTGACAACTAAATTTAAAAAATTTGCTTGGTTTAAATATCCAACCGGGGTTGTTTCGTAAATACTTGAGATATTTATTACCGATATATGTTCATTCCGTTTTAATAAAGATATAGATTCTTTGATATATTGATAGCGCGGTTCTATATTCGTACCTAAACCGATATAAGCTACCTCCATCATCGTTCACGCTCCCGATAAATTTCTACAGCAACTGATTCATAATAGCCAGAAATTGGCGGATCAGGTTTAATGACACGAACACTACATGCTGCTAGCATTGGAAACGTTTGAAATAATGCCTCAGCGATTGTCTCGGCAACTGCTTCAATAAGCGATTTCACTTCTTCCTCTATAATTTCTCTTACGATATGGTATACATGACTGTAATCGATCGTCTCATTTAAGTTATCTGATTTTCCCGCCTTTTGAAGTGGAAGATATAATTCAAGATCAACTGTATATCTTTGTCCAAGTTTATTTTCCTCAGGTAAAACACCGTGATAACCGAAAAATTGCATCTGATTAAATATAATTTTGTCCAATGAAACATCTCCCTTAAAATTACTTATCTTTTAATATCGAATCCATCATCAAAGCTAACTGTTTATTAAGTGTTACATTGTGAACACGTACAATGCGTACACCTTTCATAATAGCTAAACAAGTTGTTGCACCTGTTCCAATGTCCCTTCGATCTACAGGCTCATCTAATATTTTTCCGATAAATCCTTTTCTCGAAGCTCCAAGCAAAATTGGATAATTCATTTGCACGATTTGCTCTAATTTCTTTAAAATTACTAAATTATGCTCCCCTGTTTTCGCAAAACCGAGACCTGGATCTATAATGATTGCATCATCTTTTACCCCTGCCTTTTTTGCAATATGTATACTTGCTTGTAGATCTTTTTTAATATCAGAGATTAAATCGATATAATGTTTATTCTCTCGATTGTGCATTAAAATAATAGGCACGCGATGTTTAGCTGCTACAGAAGCTATAGATGGATCTTTTTTTGCACCCCATACATCATTGATCATCATAGCTCCTGAGCGAATCGCCTCATCCGCAACACGTCCCTTATATGTATCAACTGAAATAGGAATATTTACGTTTGCTTTAACCGCTCTAATCACAGGAATGATTCGTTCAAGTTCTTCCTCTTCGCTCACTGGTTGATATCTAGGTCTTGTTGATTCACCACCGATATCTATAATATCTGCTCCCTCTTTTTCTATTTCTCTAGCCCGTTTAACAGCTAAATCTAATGAGTTATAAGTGCCACCATCGGAAAACGAATCTGGCGTTACATTTAAAATCCCCATAATATAAGTGCGATTTTTCCAAGGATGTAGTTGTCGTATCATTATACCCTCCTAAAGCATTTAACCATTTTAATGCATTTCATCATCTTTAACAGTATTATACATTTATTGCTACAATTTCACTCATTGACTAATACTTTATTAAATATGCCTTCGATTTTAGGGGCTAGCCATATAGATACAACCGTATTAACGATAGACCCGACAAATAACGAAGGTAAAACCGCTATATAAAAATTCATATCGAATAAAAAAATCATTGGAATTGGTGCAATAAATGTATTGCTCATAATAACAAAGAAACCTGCAAGTTTTAATCGATGATGATCATAAATAAATTGGAAAACCCATACAATCACTGCCATCTCAAGTGCTATCATTATGTGTATTGGTCCAAGTGGCATTCCGACAATTAACGCTGATAAAATATGCCCAAAACTAGCAACAATCATTCCTGACATTCGTCCAAGAAAAATAGCCGCTAATAAAGCAGGGAAAAGATCAAGAGCAACACTTCCGATGGCTGCAGGAATTTTAAGCGATGCTCCAATGACGCTTAGCGCAAGAAATAAAGCTAGTAAGCTGATCCTTTTAGCCGACATAAAAACCACCTTTCCTATCTAAATATATTTTATAATTAATTTATATATATATATAGATTAATTATATGTTTTTACGAAAAACAAACTAATTTTAAAACTAAAAATAATGTAAGATGAGACGTTTAAAAGATAAAATGAATCCAACCGTCAATATAACGACTGGATTCATTTTAAAGCTAAAGATTTTTTATCTTATTGTATGAGTAAATTTTTTTACGCTACTTCGTTGACAAAGAACAAACCCTTGATCCGTAAGTTCAATTTGCATATCTTGCATCTTTTGAGCAAATAAAAGGCAAATATGTCTGTAAAAATCTTTATCGTCACTTGCACAATTTTCTATTTTATTTGCCATGACTTGGTAATCTATTAAAATTTGAAAATAACGTTTAATTTTTTGTTCGCAACTTTTTTGCTCCATATCAAATTCTCCTTTCAATCTTTATCAATTTCATTTTTCAAATCTTCAACGACATCGATTAATCGACCAATCTTTTTTTCAAAATGGAATAGTAAATAGATCGTCATGACAGTAGGAAAGCCAACATCTTTTAATAAATCTAGCCAGACGGAAATATACTCCATCCTTTAACCCTTCTTTCCACATTAGGAAATAATCTATTATATAAAGAGATTGTTATATTATTTTTATCAACCTTAACGTTTGAAGTCGCTTCATAAAGTGTCTTGAAGTATTTGAAAATATAAAGGAGAGAAATTAAAGAAATAAAGCCGTGGCATAACAATACCACGGCTACTTTAATAATGTCACGCGAATCTATAAAGTGTGTTATTCACTTTTTTTACGATAAATCAAATATGAACATTCCAAATTATTAAATTATATAGATTTTATATGTTTTTCATCATAACTTTCAATTATTTGCTTGCTTCTAAACCTTTTAAAACAAGAAATAATGATCGCTATCATGAGAATAAAACCTAAATAACCTGTCAAAAGATAAACTGTCCCGACGAGCTCGATAAACCCTATAAAACTTATGCTCATATGACATTTTGTTTTTTAACATTAACAGTCGAATTATTCAGTTATTTTAAATAAAAAACTTTTACGTTTTATGTAACGCATACATCATTGCTAAAGAGCAAGGGCAAAACAGATATGTTTTGCCCTTGTTAAAACTGAAATATTTGCTCATCCACAGTAAACTTTTCAAGAGCTTCTTCATCAATTTCATAACCGATACCGGGACTACTAGGAACTGTTATTTCACCATCTTTAACAACAACTTCTGGTGTGATAATATCTTTTTCCCAATAACTTGAGGATCCGGCCGTATCTCCAGGCATTGTAAAACCCTTTAATGTCGTTAAAGCGATATTATGAGCCCGCCCAACACCTGCTTCTAGCATTCCACCACACCAAACATCAATGCCTCGCTGTAAACAATAGTCATGAATACGTTTGGACTCTGTTAATCCACCGACACGGCCAATTTTTAAATTAATAATTTTACAGCTCCCTAATTGAATCGCTTTTCGTGCATCTTCAAAGGAATGAATGCTTTCATCTAAACATATAGGTGTTTTTATGTTTTTTTGTAAAGTTGCATGATCTACGATATCATCATGCGCCAATGGTTGTTCGATCATCATTAAATTTAAATCATCAAGCTTTTTTAAATGCTCAACATCTTCTAATGTGTAAGCTGAATTGGCATCTGCCATAATTGGTATATGTGGAAAATTTTCTCGTACTTCTTGTAAGACTTTAACATCCCAACCGGGTTTAATTTTAATTTTAATTCGCTTATACCCTGCTTGAATATTTTTCTCAATCACATCAAGCAATTCCTTAGTTGTTGATGTAATACCGAGGCTTACACCTACATCAATTGAAGTTTTTTCTCCGCCTAAAGCTGCAGCTAATGTCATATGATGCTGTTTTGCATATAAATCCCAAATCGCTCCTTCTAGAGCGGCCTTTGCCATCGGATGTCGTTTAATAGGTTGAAAAAGTTTTGACACATCATCTGGATGATCAATGGCATTTTCTTTTAAGATTGGTATTAAAAAATCTCTCATGATATGTAAATTCGTTTTTACTGTTTCTTCAGTATACCAAGGGCTAATAAAAGCAACAGATTCACCAAATCCACGTATGCCGCTACCATCAATAGCCTCTACAATAAAAAATTGCTTATCTTGCATTGTGCCGAAACTCGTTGTAAAAGGATGTTTAAGTCGCATGTTTAATTTACGTAATTTTATTTGTTGAATCGATATTGACATTTTAAAACCTCCGTTTCACGTGTAAATACATAATAACTAAGCGAACGCCTCTCATCTAACAATACGTCCGTTGCCTGAAAACCTTTGTTAAACAAATACTTAAACACAGGGCGTGTCTTTATCCGCCATGTCTTGGCTAGATTAAAATTTTGTCGTTTAATCGCTTGAAAATCCATTGGAATAGCGACGAAAAATATTTGAGATATACTTGATTCGATATTCGCAAAAGCATCGGTAAGGACTGGTTCTTCATTTGTATTCACATCAAGTAGTAACTTATCTTTAGAAAAGTTAACGACATACGTCCGCTTCGAAGCATTAATATTCCATTTTATCACAATTCTGTCTGACGGGAGACCTTGATTCAATTCATCAGTCATTAACCCGTAATGATCCACGCTATAAATGGCGCCTATTGCACTTAATTTATGTAAATTTAAATACGCATTACGACTTTCAAGTGGATCAAATGTCCACGTGATCAATGAATATCCGGCCTCTCGGGCGAGTTTTGCCTGTTTAAGTTTCATTTTCTCACCGAGTCCGACTGTCCGATATTCAGGCAAAATACCTAACATATGTGAACATAAATGTGTATTTCCCTTTATAAAGCCAGGAAAACTGTATAAAAACCCGATCAGTTTTTTATTTTCAAAAGCTCCTAAAATTATCCCGCCATTTTGCAAAGCTGTAAATGTTTGATGAATTGGAATGGGATCCATTTTCCACACTTGAGCTTCAACTCTTTGCATCATTTCAAGTTCTTTAATTGTTGTAAGCTTCTGAATTCTATACTTTAAATGATTCATGTTTGATTGCTCCTTTGCCTCCCTATGTTTAATGGCGTTACTTCATACATTTATAAACTTATCAATACATCGTGAAATGAACGATGTTTTTAAAACATCTTTAATTTAAAAAAATTTATTAAATCACTTTAATACACTAACATATTTTTTCTTTTAGCAATTTAAATTTTAGAAAAGATTGCGATATACTTAAAAATATACTATATAACATGGCGTTATAAAAAAATTTATAAAGTGAAGTGAACAATATATTACAATTTAAGTGTTTCTTCATGACGTTCTATTGATACATATGCTAAAATATGATTTCTTATACAAATAAAACATTTATAAACTTCTTATCGATCTGGTTAAAAATAGGAGATGATCATTATATGTTTCGTATAAAACCTGTTCAAAAAATATCGTTATTTGACGCACTACTGCTCATTATGTCGATTTTATTGATAATGAGTATTAGCATTATTCATTTTCAAGCAGAGCCACATTTGCCAATCATGATATCAATATTAATTTTAATGATTTATGGGCTTTTTAAAAAAGCTAAATGGAAACAATTAGAGGAAGGTATGATTGAAGGAGCCAAAGCAGGGATTGGAGCTGTTTTTATTTTCTTTCTAATCGGTATTTTAATTGCTTCCTGGATGATTGGTGGTACAATTCCAACTTTAATTTATGCTGGTTTTACATTAGTGACACCTAAATTTTATTTTGCAATTGTATTTGTTATTACAGGTATTATCGGTATAAGTGTCGGCAGTTCCTTAACGACCGTAGGAACTGTTGGACTAGCCTTCATTAGTATTTCAAGTGCACTTGATGTTTCGCTTTCAATCACTGCAGGTGCTGTCGTTTCTGGTGCGTTTTTGGGTGATAAAATGTCCCCAATCTCTGATACAACAAATATGGCTTCTTCAATATTAAAAGTAGATTTATTTGAGCATATTAAAACGATGATACCGACGACAATTCCAGCATTTATCATAACATTTGCTATATTTGCTATTATATCTCCAAATATCACTAATGTAGATTTTAAGAGTATAGATCAATTTCAACAAGGTCTTTTAAATACAGGTCTTATTCATTGGTACAATGGTGTGATTCCATTAGCTGTTTTACTCATTTGTTCTATTAAGAGAGTTCCTGTTTTATTATCACTTACTGTGGGGTCAGTAACATCATTACTTATGTCATTGATACACACAGGTCTTCCATTTCATGAATTATTTGAAACTTTATTTAGTGGCTATACATCAAATACAGGCGTAGAAGAAATTGATACTTTACTTTCACGCGGTGGGATGGAAAGTATGCTTCCAACCGTCGGTCTCATATTACTCGCTTTAAGTATGGGGGGACTTTTATTTACATTAGGCATTATCCCGAGATTACTTCAATCAATTGACCATCTATTACAAAAAGTAAGTACTGTCGTTACCGTTTCAGGACTTACCGCTATTGGTATAAATGCTTTAATAGGTGAGCAATACTTATCTATTCTTTTAACGACTGAAACGTACAAAGCCCAATACCAAAAAGTTGGATTAGCGCATAAAAATTTATCTAGAGTTGCTGAGGGAACTGGAACCGTTGTAAACCCTCTTGTTCCATGGAGTGTGACTAGCGTCTTCATTACAAGTGTTTTAGGCGTAACGACAATGGCTTATTTTCCGTTTGCATTTTTTTGTATACTGTCTCCGTTATTGACATTTTTCTATGGATTAACTGGAAAAACATTAACATATTCACGTACAACTTAAAATATTATTTAACATATTAAAATTGAGGCTGTCTGTTATTTAAAGATGAAGAGCAGACAGCCCCAATTCATTTTTTAATCAATATATAAGTGGCTCATTTTTTAAGGGATGCTTATTAGCTATTTACTTAAGACAGTTGTTGTCGTAAAAAGGGATTGCTTTATCATAGTTTAACCTAGCATTCGAAATGTTTTTTTAATGTGTTCGTGAAATGTGATAATATCATTCAATCGCTCCTCTATCCGATCTGTCTTCTCCCGCCTCGGTGGCAGATGTTTTTTAATATCTTCTAAAGCTTCTTTTTGATGGCTTGCTGTTTCAATCCATTTATCTAAATAGTTATGCATAAATATTCTGAATAGTTGATGGTTAGCTTGATATAAATTTTTTCGAACGCCTTTTCGCCAAACTTGATCAACAAGATTCTTGCTAAGGAGACTTCTAATCGTTGTACTCATCGTAGTTTTACTTTTTCCCATCACTTCACTCATATCATCTAATGTTAATGGTTTATTTGTTATATACATATAGGCAAACAAATGTGCTTCAGACGTTGATAAATCAAACAATTCTAGAGTTTTTGCAAACTGTAAAACGACTTCATCAGTAATTTCTTCATATCCCCATTTTTTCATATAATCCTCCTAAAAGCTTCCCTTTATCAAGCTTACACTAAATATTCTTAATTTAAAAACCCGATCTTTGATAGGAATTTGGAGGAAATGCGCGTAATTTTAAGAAAAATCAATTCTAAGTTCGTACAGTATAAACTGTATAAAAAATATGTACAAAAACAACTGTATTTTGTATTTGAAGATTAAGTGCCTCAGGATATATAGTATTAAAGTAACACGTCAAGTTGTTAATACATACGCGTTTTCTATCAATCTAATTTATTTATAGAAAACCGTAGGGAGGGAATGTGTGCTAGTGGAAATTTTTTATGAAAACCACTAATCAAACGGTTTAAAAGAAATTGCAATATGTAACCGTTATCATCATATGATTGTGTCATTGGAAATTTTGTTTGAAATTTAAACGAGGTGGAAATTGTGAGTGAAATAAGAGTTGAAAATTTAACCAAGGTTTTTGGTAGACGACCACGGCAAGCCATTAAATACTTGAAGGAAGGCAAGTCAAAAGATGAAATTCTTGAATTAACCGGCATGACAGTCGGTGTTAATCAAGCCTCATTCGAGGTCGAAAGAGGTGAAGTCTTTGTTATCATGGGCTTGTCTGGAAGTGGAAAATCTACACTTATTCGTATGTTAAACCGACTAGTTGAACCCACTCTAGGAAAGGTATGGCTCGGTGAAGAAAATGTGGCGAATATGAGCAAAGATCAATTACGTAATGTCCGCCGGAAGAAAATGAGTATGGTCTTTCAAAATTTCGCGTTACTACCCCATAAAACGATACAGCAAAATGCTGAATATGGGTTAGAAATTCAAGGCATTGCTAAAGATGAACGAGCCCAAAAAGCAAAAGAAGCGCTTGAGCTAGTCGGACTCGGCGGTTATTTAGATAGATACCCTGATGAACTTTCCGGGGGTATGCAGCAACGTGTAGGTCTTGCACGTGCGCTTGCTAATGATCCAGATATTTTGCTTATGGATGAAGCCTTTAGTGCGCTTGACCCACTTATTCGTAAAGATATGCAGGATGAACTTATGGAGTTACAACAGCGCGTTCGTAAAACGATTGTTTTTATTACACACGACTTAGACGAGGCGCTTCGTCTTGGAGATCGTATCGCTCTAATGCGAGATGGAAGCATCGTTCAAATAGGTACAGCGGAGCAAATTTTAATGGATCCAGCTAACGAGTATGTTGAACGGTTCGTAGAAGATGTTGATCTTGCTAAAGTGCTTACAGCTGGGCATGTCATGAAACGAGCAGAAAACGTCGTTATCGACCGTGGCCCGCAAGTTGCTCTGAAATTAATGCGAGCTAACGGACTTTCTACCGTCTATGTCGTAGATAGATCGCAAAAATTACTCGGCTATGTAACTGCTGATGATGCTTCCAGAGCAGCTAGAGAGAGACTAGACTTAAAAGACGTATTAACGAAAGATATTCCGAAGGTTCATCCGGACACATTGCTTGTTGATATTCTTGAACCTATGGCAGGAAAAAGCCCTGTATCCGTTGTCGATGATTCTGGGAAACTTGTTGGTGTCATCGTTCGTGGAGCTATTATAGCGGCACTTGCTGGTGACGATGAAGTCATTAATGGAAATGGAGGTGAGGAATAAATGGACGAATTAGATACACTTTTTCCGAAACTTCCATTAGATGAATGGGTTATTAGTTTTGTAGATTTGCTAAAAAGTACATTTTCAGGTTTGTTTGATGTTATTACAAACGGACTTGAACTCATTACCGATAAATTTGTTGACCTTTTAGAACTCCCGCCGGCACTTATTCTAATTATCATTCTCGCTTTAATTGCTTGGTGGGTTGCCAACTGGAAGATTGGACTGTTTACCCTTATTGGGTTTGGGCTCATTAACAATCTAGGTTATTGGACAGAGACAATTGAAACAATTTCTTTAGTACTTATTTCTGTGCTCATTGCTATGATCATCGGAATTCCAATAGGAATCTGGATGTCACAGAAAAATGCTTTACAGGCGACTATTACACCAATCCTTGACTTTATGCAGACGATGCCAGCTTTTGTCTACTTAATTCCAGCCGTTATGTTCTTTAGTACTGGAATGGCACCAGGAATTATTGCAACTGTCATTTTCTCAATGCCACCAACTATACGTTTAACAAATTTAGGTATTCGTCAAGTCGATGAAGAGTTAATTGAAGCTGCTAATGCATTTGGTTCTACAACTGGACAACGGTTAACTAAAGTTCAATTACCATTAGCTATGCAAAACATTATGGCTGGTGTCAACCAAACGATCATGCTTGCATTATCAATGGTCGTTATAGCAGCGATGGTCGGAGCTCCAGGACTTGGTTCAGACGTCTATCGCGCTGTTACCCAAGTTAAAATTGGTCCTGGGTTTGAAGCTGGATTAGGCCTTGTCATTTTAGCAATGGTCCTAGACCGTGTGACTCAGGCTGCCAATAAATAAATTGTTAATAACATATTAGCATTATAGCTGTATGTTTATATAAAAATTTTAGGAGGCATGTATAATACATGAAAAAGTTAAAATTGTTAGCCGTTGCACTATCATCAATGCTAGTGCTTGCGCTCGTTGCCTGTGGAGGTGAAGATGGTGACGACGCTACAGAAAGCCCTGATAATGGGGAAGATGGAAATGGAGAAGGTATTGAACTAGGTGAAAAAGATATAAAAATTTCTTATATTGCTTGGGCTGGGGCACTCGCTCGTACACCAATCGTGAAAAAGGTGCTTGAAGAAGCGGGGTATAATGTCGAGGATAAGCAGATGGAAGCAGGCCCGGCTTGGCAAGACATTGCAGATGACCCAGCAGCCTTTACAACAGCTGCATGGTTGCCCGCTACTCATGCTGATTACTGGGAGCAATATAAGGATGACTTAGATGAAATTGGTATATTTGTTGATAAAGCACCTCTCGCGTTAACAGTACCAGACTATGTTGTAGAAGAATATGGTATTGAAGAAATAGACGATTTAATTGACAACGAAGAGTTCGGAGATGACGTCGATTGGACAATAACGGGTATTGACCCGGGTGCTGGTATTATGCAAAATACAGAAACAGCACTTGATGCTGATGAAGGATACGGCTTAGAAGATGCTGGATGGACATTAGAAGAATCTTCTGAAGCTGCTATGATGGGTGAATTGTTAAGTGCTTATGAAGATGAAGAACCAATTATCATTCCAGGTTGGAAACCACATCAAAAGTTTGAACAATTCGATCTTACAATGCTAGAAGATCCTAAGGAAATTTACGGTGGCGAAGGTGATGAAATAGCAGCTATTGGCAATAAAGACTTTAAAGAAACTGCACCAGCTGCCTATGAAATTGTCAAACGTTTCACAGAAGACTATGACACTGATATTGAACAAGAATTACTCGTTGACATCAATATCGAAGAAAAAGATCCTGAAGAAGTTGCAGATGAATTTCTAGAAGAAAATCAAGATTTAGTTGACAAGTGGTTAGATGGTATTGCAGCTGAATAACAGTGCATTTAAAAGAGCTATCCCATAGGTTAGGATAGCTCTTTTTACTATAAAGTTAAATGAATAAGGATTTCTTAGTTACCGCTCGAGTTCAAATTCAAATGGTTCAATGTCCAAATCAAAGTTATCTGATGAACCTTCACCATAAAAAGTTAAACTTTCTGTTTCTGGCTCAATTGGGGGAAAAATAATCACTCCCTCAGATTTAACATCAGGTAAAATTTCACTGTCTAATTCGGGTAAGCCTGTATCGTAAAAATTAGAATCTTCCTCTAATTGCTCGTCATCAATAATTAATCTCGCATTAAACGTATAAAAATTAATTTGATCATCAGTATTATTCGTTATATCTACATATACCCTTGTCATATTCTCAGCAATCTCTATTTTATCGACATGAACAATAAAACCATGCTGATCTACTGAATCATCAACATCAATTGTTTCAATAGCCGGTGAAATAGCATCGGTGTAATCAATAATTTCAATATTTTCAGCTAATACAGTAGGAGCTTTTACATGTCCGCCTACAAGATTTTCGCCTTCAATTGCACCAGTAATAACCCCTCGAACAGCGACATAATCCTCCGTTTCTACATCAAAATCTGGATCTTCCACACCTACTATAATGTTTTTTTCATGATTTTCAGGGTCAGCATAAACTTGTAAATATGTTCCATCGCTATCACGTTCGGGTTCGATGAACACTTGGCCATTAAATTCTACTTCATAGTCCTCATAACTTTCAGGATCAGAATATATTTTATCAAATTCATTCGTATCATCCGTTGAAATAACTGTTTCCCCCACTATGTCATTTTCTTCTCCGTTTTCGTCATTTTGATCAAGTTTTTTCTCCGCCTGTTCCCCTTCAGAGGTACACGCAGTTAAAATGACGCCTAAGATCACCAACATAAATAAACGTTTCATAATCTTGATCACCATTCCTACCTTTTTATATAATGTGAAATTTCGTAAGGATGAACCTAATTTAAAAGTAAATGATGACCTATTCACCTCCTTATAAACTTAAAACTTCCTCAGTAAACTCCCTCTTAATTAATCTTTCTCATCAAAAATTTAAAAATATGCTTTATATAATAACATCTCTGGTAAGAACCCATGTTACTGTGCACTATATCACAAAGGGTGGACAAAAATATGTATCTCTTAAATAAAACTTATATATTCGTAAAATATTTTTTAAAGATGGTTGTTTTTATTGCTTATCTTTACTCCTTTAAAGATAGAAATGGTCATGACCAAATTTTTATTTGCAAAGGAAAGGAAGATGATAATGAGTAAAGAAAAGCAAAATGCTCAAATAAATAATGATCCATCCCTTCAATCAGTACCTTATTGTGTTAAAACGAGAGAACTGTGTTATAAATGCGGCAAATGTGAAGCAACTTATTTAGAATTACCGAATGGACAAGTAACTTTTTACAAGTGCGGTTGTTTTTAAACACATTTATTTCTTCATGTAAAAACACTCCTAGATAAAACATTCTAGGAGTGTTGTCTAAAAGACTATAATAAATGAGTCGATAATTTTTTAGCATTTTGATAATCATTTTTGAAAATGGTTGATTTTCTCTCTTTGTTCATCTCTTTATCAATTGATCAAATCCCAATTTAAAAGAAAGGATGATGATTTTGTTAGTAGAACTTTATGATGGTAAAACGTTAGTTGGTAATGAGCTTAAAGCAAAATTGGAAGAAATTAAAGCTCTTAATCGTTTTATGGAAGTTGTAGAAAGTTTGAAGGAAAAAAAGGATTTTAATTTGGATGATCTAAAAGTGAAAAAAGCGTATGTTTTCGATGCGGCCTTTGGTGCTAAAGAAGAAATAATTAATGCTAGTTCTTCAATTGTTTATTTAATGAATGAGGATCAATCAATTGGTATTTTATACAATGAACTTCCTAATGGCGATCATATAGCTGGTCAGTATTTAGATAAAGTGAACAAACTTTTAACAACAATTACCACTACAGAAGAAGGAAAAATTAATATATCTAAAAAAGAAGTCGAATCATCAAAACTGTTTTTCAATGACGATGAAGAAGATTTACCGAATAATCCAAATTATGTGAGAGGACAATTCGCATCAGTCAATCGTGTAAACCCACAAAGCTGGTGGACAGGTGACGGTTGTATGTGGGGAGGCTACCAACACTGTGGACCTAACTGCGGTTATCCTCCGCGAGACCATGGAGGTGGACCACCAATTAACGCAACGGATGAGTGTTGTGTAGGCCATGACAGATGCTGGGCTGAATTTGGTAGTAATGATCCTTGCTGTGACAAAGATTTAATAGACTGCGTTGCAGGGCATACAACAGCGGTTGCTGCAGGTATTAGATTATACTTTAGTAACAATGCAAGTAAATGCTAATCTAATGATTATTAACTTAAAAATACACATTGTAGATGAAGGGAAATAGATTTTTGATTAAAACTATTTCCCTTTTCTTCCTTATATAAAAATATGGGTCTTTTAATTCGTCATAAAATACAGCAGCCATAATATCGTTTAAACACTTCCCACAAAAATCTAAATATATGTAAATGTACAAGTTAATTACGATATTTCACCGAACAATTGTATATCACCTTATGCCTTTAACAACTTCGCAATAATAGCAACAATGATTGTACTTAAACTCATTAACACCGAACTAACAGCTGGACTTAAAACAATTCCTATGGGAGCTAATATACCAGCTGCAAGCGAAATGTTAAGATATTGTATATAGTTGCCACCACAGATTGTGAATCATTTTATGATAATTTTTTTATAATTCGATTAAATAGTCAACATCATTTGGATAACTTTTTACAAGAACTACATCAACTGTTTCCATCGCCACATCGGTTCCTGCACCAATGGAAATTTCCAAATCTGCAATTGCCAAAGCTGGTGCGTCGTTAACAACGTCGCCGGTCATCGCAACCTTCCAATCTTTTTCCTCTTTGACTTTTTCACATACTCTGCCTTTTCATCTGGCAATACTTTCGCATAAATTACCCCAATATCTAATTGTTCCAAAACCCAATGGGCAACTTTTGAGTTACCTTCGGTAAGCATAACGGAATGAATACTATTTTCCTTTAACTTACCAATAGTCATGCTTGCCGTTTCTCTTACAATATATGCTAAAGCAATTCATGATATGGATTCATTATCAAGTAAAACGAATACAACCGTTTTCCCTACTCGGCATCAGTTTTACAAGTTCTTCAAATGTATTTGATGCCCATTACCGAACGCATTTCAATCCAGTATCCTAATAACATAATGTCAATTAAAGTGTGGCCAGCTCTCAGAAAAAATCACTACCTTCTAAACCAAATATAGTTAATAAACTACATAAATAAGCAACTAAAACAGCTGAGCCAATCAGTATCATCATTCCTGAATTTTTATCCTTTAATTCATCAATAGCTCCAGGAAAAAATGTCCAGTCACCATAGGAAAATAGAAGTGGAAAGAGCAAATAGTATATAGGCATCATATGTAAATTCCCAATCAACATTCAAAAACTCTTGGATCATAGGAGATAAAATAAGAATTGGAACTGTAACCACTAAGGAAATATAAAAACGTTTTTTTAAAGTCTTCTATCATATACTCATGATGGTTATGTTCTTCTTCATCATTATCATGATTAAGAATGTTCTTATCCATTCAGAAGATGTTTGTTCTTGTATGTTTTTTTCATCAGCCAAATATATCATGCCTCTTTCTGTTATATGTTTCATCTTTAATCGTCATATTATAAATACATTACTATTCAACGATTTGTGATCTATTAAGCTCGCTGGATCTTTAAACTAGGCGTCATACAAATTATAAAAGGATTAAATATATATTTTTATTTGTAGGATTCATTATTGTTGCTTAGGTTATACTTACATTCTGAAAATTAACTTATATCATATCGCCTTAGTAAATAAAATATGCATAAGTTTTTGATTAAACATGAGATAGTTGATCACATTAAAAAATCCTGTATTAAAAATTAATACAGGATTTTAAATCAATTAAGTTATTGCTTCCAACTTAAATTACTCAACCTTAACTTGTCCCATCATACCATTATCTTCATGCTCAAGTATATGACAATGGTACATATAGATGCCCTCTTCTTCAAATTTAACGGCTAATTTTACCCGATCATCTGGTTCTAGAGAAATCGTATCTTTATATCCTTTTAAATGTTCCGGAGGCTCTTTATCATTTATAGAAATAACTTTAAATTGTGTGCCGTGAATATGAAATGGATGCACCATACCACCCATTTTATCAGGTTTATTGTAGACCTCCCATATTTCTCTTTCTCCTTTTTCCTGTGTTAAATCGATCCGACCTTTATCAAATTGTTTACCATTAATCGTAACGTGTTTACCCATACCAAATAATTCAATTTTTTTAGTGACAGGTTGATTCAACTCTTCTTCGGTAATGGTTACAGGATTTTTTACTTCTTTCATTTCTTTCTCAACTTCATTTACTTCTGTTTCTTTAATTTCAAACGGTAATAATTCGGTATCGTCATCCATTATTAAACTAAGATCTTCATCTGCTTCTGTTTTTGAAAAATCAACAATTATTTCTGCTCTTTCCGATGGTGTTAATTCGAGTTCTGTTAATTCAACTGGTTCATTTAATAAACCACCATCTGAAGCAATTTGTTCGAAGGAGCCACCATTACTTAGTTTAATTGTATAATTACGCATATTTGAGCCATTTAATAATCTTAATCGAACTTTTTCTTTATTTACTGGTAAATATGGATTTAGTGTACCGTTGATTAATAATGTTTCTCCCATTGTGCCATCTTCATCTTTTATATCTTCATAATCCAGTTGTTTTTCATCATTGAAGGTTCGGTCTTGCAAAATTAAAGGAAAATCATTTTCACCATATTCATACGGGTTTTCCTCATCATTTTCAATATATAAAAGTCCTGCTAATCCATTAAAAACTTGTTTTGCTGTTTGTCCCTCTGGGTGAGGATGAAACCATAATGTGGCATCATCTTGCTCTACATTAAAAATAATATCTTTTTCCTCTCCTGGTTTAATCACATCATGCGGTCCCCCATCTGCTTCTCCATCGACAATCAATCCATGCCAATGTATCGTTGTTGGTTCATCTAAACTATTTTTAAAATGAATATTTGCTGTTTGTCCTTTTTCAAGTTTGACTACTGGCCCTAAAAAAGAGTTATTGTATCCTAACGTTTCTGTCATTACACCATCAAAAATTTCCGTTTCCCCTTTTTTGGCTTCGATTGTATAATAGACCTCATCTTCTGTTTCTTTATCACTTTCTAAAACCGGAGGTAATTTCAATTCATTTTCCCCCGTTGATGACTCCAGTGGCATATCATGATCATGTCCCACCGCTGAGTCATGATCATTAGAGTGATGATGATTTGTATTCATAGGATTAATATAACTATTACACCCACCCACAACTAGAATAAGAATTAAGCTTGTAATGATGATTAACGTCAAACGGTTCATTTTTTTAATCCCCTTTATATATTTTTCACATTTACAACTATAAACAATCATTGTGCAGAAAGTGTGCAAAATCTTTATCATTTTATCTACATTTATCTTTCCATATATAACCGATCCCCCAGACCGTTTGAAAATAATCATCAATTGGAAAACCCGCTTGTCTAATTTTTTCCCTCATATTTCTCACGTGTGAATCAACCGTCCGACCTTTAATTTCCGAATTAAATCCCCAAATTAACTCAATAAGTTTATTCCTTCCAAAAATACGATTGGGATGTTTTAAAAAATAACCTAGCATAAGAAATTCTTTCGGTGTAAGATTAATCTTTTGATTTTGATATGTCACTTCAAATGTTTCTCTGTTCCAACATAAGCCGTTAACCTTTATCATATGATTAGGTGTTCTTCGACGTAATAAGGCATTCATTCTAGCTAATAATTCATTTTCATCAAAGGGTTTCGTCATATAATCATCGGCACCCATTTGTAATCCTTTGATGATATCCGTTGTTTGGTCCCGGGCTGTTACCATAATAATGGGAACATCAGAAAAGTCCCTTACTCTTTGACAAAATTCCCACCCACTTACCTCCGGCATCATAATATCAAGTAAAATGATATCAAATGATTCCTTCTCAATATATGTTAAAGCTTCTAGCGCACCTAAGGCTTTTGTTACTTTATAACGATGAGGTATTAAATAAAGCTCAATTAAATCTAACATCCGCTTTTCATCATCTATAATAAGAGCTTTGTTCAAATTTTTACCCCCCATGGAATTTTTAGTATTACTGTTGTACCTTTTCTCAATTCACTTTGAATTTCTATTTCACCGCCGTGAGATTCAACAATTTCCTTTGCAATCGCTAACCCTAAACCTGTTCCACCGCCTTGTCTGGAACGTGATTTTTCTACGCGATATAATCGATCAAATACATATGGTAATTGATCTTTTGGAATCCCTACTCCTTCATCAGTTATTGTAATAATTATATAATGATCCTTTTGCTTGGCGGACAGTGTAATTTGTGTATCTTCAGCTGAATGTTGTTGTGAATTATCTATAATATTAATTAATACTTGCTGAATTCTTTCAGGATCTATAAAAGCTATTAAATGTTCTTTGCAATCGATATGTAAAGTAATATTTTTATCTTTTAATGCGAATTGTTTACGTTCCCCGATATCTTGAAGTAAATCGCATAAATACACGCGTTTACGTCGAATGGGAAATTTATTTTCATCTATTTTAGCTAATTGAAATAAATCTTTAACTAATGTCGTTAATCGTTTCGCCTCCTCTTGAACAATAGTTGCGTATTGATCAATTTGATCTTTAGATAAGTTTGGTCGATTCAAGATATCGGTATAACCTTTAATATATGTTAAGGGCGTTCTTAGTTCATGAGATATACTTGCTAAAAATTCGTTTCTTTCTTTTTTAAGCGCCTTTAGATCTTTCGATAACTTCGTGATGGAACGAGCTAATTCTCCTAATTCATCATTTCTTTCCGCATGTAATCCAACATGATGTTTTCCCTTACTTAATTGCTCTGTCGCTTCCTTCATTTTAATTAAAGGATTTGTAATAAACCTTGATAAAATAAAAATTGTTATAACTGTTAAAATTATAGTAATTAAACTAGCAACTAAAAATTGATCGCTAAGTTGGTCAATGATTCTTTTTATATAAGACGTATTTGCAAACATAAATACATGTCCTTTATGTTCTCCATTGATCGTAATTGGACTATCTGTTGCAACATACTTTTTATCTTCCCAACGATCTTCAACAACTTTTCCCTTCATTGGTATCTTATCGTGATGAGAGTGGACGACAATATGCCTTAACTCCTCACCGACCGGATCAGATGAATTAATGATCTCACCATTTTCATCTGTAATGATGGCAATAAATTCAGATTCTGATTCCATAATTCCTACATGATCAATTGTAGACGTATCAAAATGATCCTCTAAAACATCTCGATGTGTATTTCCTCGTGCCAATAAACTCTCCATAACCTCATCAACACGAGTATTTACTAAATTTGTATATAAAATGAAAAATAAAAAAGATTCAATAATAAAAATAAATACAAGGAAAAGTAATCCAATCTTAAGCGAGAGATTATTAAACATAATCTTTCACCTCTGTAAACAATAAAAATATTTATTGGGTGAAACGAACAACATCTCTTTTATTATGATCATAATAAAAATCAGTTTGTCAATGTCTAGACATCTGGTCATAAAATAATCTGTCTACAATTAATCAATTTAATTTTGGTATTGTGTTCTTACATAAAAAGATTTAGAAAATCTAAATTTGAATTTATTTATAGCTTCTCTTTTTTCATGTAAAATGAAGATCAAGCATTACTTGTTTAAACGATTATCAAGCTTTCGAAAGGGAGAATGGTTAAATGGGAATTATTTATTTACTAGGTGCCATTATCTCAGAAGTATTTGGATCAAGTATGATGAAGTTAACAGCAACAATTAAAAGTAACCTACCAATAATCGGTATTATTTTCGGTTATATACTCTCATTTTATCTTTTATCACTCGCCCTTGTAACAATACCTCTTAGTTTTGGTTATGCAGTATGGAGTGGATTGGGAACTGCACTGACAGCTATCGTCGGATTTACATTATTTAAAGAAAAAGTTAATACACAAACTGTGATTGGTATTATTCTTTTAATTATAGGCATTATTCTTTTACGTATTTAATAAAGGAGTGTTGATTATATGCGGGGTTATATATATTTATTTCTCTCTATTCTATTTGAAATTACTGGTTCAGCATTTTTAAAGCTCTCAGAAGGCTTTACAAATTTAATGCCTAGTATTCTTCTCATTTTTTTCTATGGACTGTCTTTTGCCTTGATTATTTTTGCGTTAAAAACAATCTCATTGAGTGTAGGCTATAGCATTTGGGCTGGATTAGGAACAGCTGGAGCGGCTTTAATCGGTGTCATTTTCTTTAACGAAATACTTTCAAACATAAATATCATGGGATTGGTCATTATTATTAGTGGCGTAGTACTTATGAATATTAATCAAAAGTCTAAAGAACAAGCGCATCATACATAATTTTACTAGAAAATGTTGTAATGATTGTTTGTTCTTAAAGTTTATGTATCAGCAGTCATTAGAAATAATTACGAATCATCTATTTACCCAATAAAATTCACTTTTTCAAGAAAAATAGAACATCCTTAAATATTTTTGCGATTAATAATAACCCTTCATCTATCTTATGACCAATCACTCATTTGCTTAAACTTAATATTAACAATAAACTACAAAAATTTTTCAAGTGTTTTAACAAATGATGGTGAGTGATAACCTAATTCTTTTACAAATAATTTTTCGTTTAAAAACGCTAATATTTTCGGTCAACGATAGTATTCAGAAAGTCCAACAGTCTTCCACCATCTAAGCCAGCCATTATATTAAACCAAAGATGTCCTTTATCAGGTATAGGTAAGCCGATGAACTTCTATGCCAGTGGCTTCTAATTGATTAGCAAATGCCTCAGATTGAGAAGGCGACACAAGTCTATCCGTACACACACCATGTCAGTAAGAAACTCGTATCAAATGCTGGATTAACGACCGTCGAGTCAACATCATGAACAGGCGAAGCTGCGCGATATTTTTCACGGTTAATCGATAATGTAATCATTTTCCTCGTCGTGTCACTAGGCGCTTTAAGTTGTTCTAAATTATATACACCGTAGGTGGCTACTGTTGCGCGTATCTTAAAACTGGCATTAACAGGATTCGCAAGTGTAAATAATGTCGCTAAATGGGCACCGGCAGAATCATCCATTAACGCCATTTTTAATGGCTCGATTTTTCCGATCACTCGCATTTTTGACAATCCAATTAACAGCATCCCGAACATCATCCATTAATCCCGGCCATGTTGGATATGAAGGTGTAGCCAATCGATAATTTATTGCCATAGCCACATAACCCGATTCTCCTAAATAAGGTCCCCATTCAATATATTTTTCCTTCGATCCAGACTCAAATCCACCGCCATGAAGCAAAATAATAACTGGTCGTTCATCACCTTCAACCGGACTATATAAATCGGCCGTAAGATATTCCTTATCTGTTTCTCCAAAACAATATTCCTTTCAATAATTATTTACTGATTCATGATATACACTCCTATATACAATAATAAAATTTAATCATTAAATAAAACTACGCCGGCCAAATAAACAGATGAATTAATAAAATGTATAAGGCACCGATGATATATAATATAAACATTAATGGCCATATAAACTTGAACCATTTAAACCAAGAAATTCGCCCGATCGCTGAAGCAGCCATCAAAGCACCAGATGTTGGCGTAAATCCATTTGATATACCATCACCAAACTGATATGCAAGTACAGCAGTTTGCCTACTAATATCTAATAAATCAGATAAAGACGTCATAATCGGCATTGTTAGCGCTGCTTGACCACTACCAGAAGTAACAATATAATTCATCGCACTTTGTGAAACAACCATACCGACAGCTGCAAATTCCGGTGAAAAATCTTCAAGCGTAGAAGTTAAGCATAAACGATCGTATCTAAAACTTACTATCTTCTAAAATAGTTAATGCACCATAAGCAAATCCAACAGCTAAAGCTGCCACCATTAAATCTTTACATCCATTTGTAAAAGCATTGGCAATGTCGTTATAATTCATTTTTGCTAACAAACCGACGATGATTCCCATAATTAAAAATATTCCGGATATTTCCATTATAAACCAATCAAGCATAATGATTCCTGTAGGCACGATAATAATTGTTATAACAAACGTTAATAATATCGCTATACGTCTCTTTTGAAGAAGTTTTTGATCTTTTTCACTCTTATTCGTATAAATATTTGTCTGCTCTTTTGTCATGTTTGTATATACGAGACTCTTCTTAGGATCATATAAAATCCTTCGAGCATATATGATGAAATACCAAGCACTTATACAATAAAGTATCATAAGTAATATAATCCTTACGAAAATTCCCGAAAATAATGGTACTTCAGCTATACTTTGAGCAAGTCCAACATTAAATGGATTTGTAAAAGATCCTGCCCAGCCAATTGCCGTTCCTACTAAAGGAAGTGAGACTATAACGATTGGATCAAAACCAATCCGTAATAAAATTGGTAATATAATCATAAGATACGGAATACTTTCTTCACTCATGCCAAATGTCGCCCCTGAAATAGCGAAGAAACCTAAAAGTGCCGGAACTACATAAATTTCTCTTCCATGAAAACTATCCAAAACATTGTTTAAAAAAATATCAATAGCCCCTGTACGTCCTAAAATTCCTAACGTACCACCAATAATAAGTAAGAAAAATATAATTTCGACCGCCTTAACCATTCCATTATAAATTGCATAAAAGACATCAAGGAAACCAGCAGGATTAGATGACACTTCGTGATAACTACCATTAATTACGACTTGTAACCCATCATCATTTGTCGTTCGATCAAATTCCCCAGCTGGAAGAAAATAAGTTGAAATTGCCATTATTACTATTAAACCGAATAAAATAACGAATGTATGTGGAACTTTTGCTTTTGGTTGTGTGACTGGTGATGAAAGGTTTGTCTCAGGATCCATATATAGAGGGTGCGACTATTTTATGAAGGATTGTTAGTAGCGGAAATAGTTACATTTCAATCCACGCACTCGTATAGGGTGCGACTCTATGGCGCTTCTTAACCCACGTAGGGGAGCGTAATTTCAATCCACGCACCCGTATAGGGTGCGACTGCGATCTTAATAAAAACATGACTATTTTATACTTATTTATCATGAAAGTCATTGATTTTCATTAAAAATATTGAGCTAACTTCTATTTTTATCCATTTTAATACAAAATTTAGGAAATTTTAGGGTGCGAACCTCCTAAGGAATTTATGTGCGCTTGGGGTTCGCACTAAAATAATAAAGAGCCTTCTAAATCAATTGACTCTTTTGCCCCAAAATGTTCTATCTTCTGACGATAAGAATTCCCTAAACGGTAAAATCGAATACTATCTAACTCGAAATCAATTTCATTCAATAATTTTTTCTTTAACATGGTGTATTGCGTAGAATCTATAATACATTCAAATACCGAATTTTGAACTCTTTGTCCATAATCCTGACAAATTTTAGCTACTCGCCTTAATCTTTTTGCTCCACCGCTACTAGATGTACTTACATCATATGTTATTAATATTAACATTTTCATACCTACTTCCATAAGAAAGGGGGATATTCATCTAAATCACCCCTTAAATATCTTGCCAACAATAAAGATTGAGCATGAGGAACAAGTCCCCATGATATTTTTTCTCGTAAATAGGGATGTGTAATTTGTTCTTGTTTTTTATGATGCCAATTTGCTAAAAATTCTTTTCGCCCTGCATCTGTTAATAAAATAGCACCACTTTCCTTTGTTTGGAAGTGATCTTTCGTAATCATCCTTTTATTAATTAATGAAAGAACAAAGCGATCAGCATAAACTCCCCGTAATTCTTCCATGACATCTAATGCTAAAGAAACTCTACCGGGTCTGTCACGATGTAAAAACCCAACATATGCATCTAATCCAACACTTTCTAAAGCTGCAGCGACGTCATTCGCTAACAAGGTATAAGCTAAAGAGAGCATAGCATTAACTTTATCTAAAGGTGGCCTTTTGGAACGATTGTAAAAATAAAAATGATCTTTTTGTTGTAAAATCATATCGTCAAACACACGATTATAGCTTAAGGAAGCCTGTCCTTCTAAACCTCTAAGATTTTCTAAATCGCTACACAAGCGGATTTTGTAAATCAATTCTGTTAAAAACTCAGAAACCTCTTGAAATTGTTGAATATCAATTCTTAAAGGATGATCTCTAGTCATTCTCTCTAAAATCCACTTATAATTGAATATTTTTCCAATAATAAAATTTCGTGCGATGAATGCAGAGTCTCTTTCATCTTCTGATAGTCTATATTGTTTTTTGCGTAGTAAAACATTCCCTCTACTTTTTCCGATGACTCGAGCTAAAAATCTTCCTGTTTTCGTTAAAAATACAATCGAAATATTTCGATCAGCACAATAACCCATTAGAGCGGGACTTGCTCCAGTATAATTAAACGTGACAATCGACTCTAAATTATGAAGAGGCATTCGACCTAATTTTTCATGATCTCTTAATAATACAATATTATCACCATCTAGTGATAGATAAGTATCTGGCTGAGTCACAAAAAGTGTGTTTAATAACTTCCTCATTCTTTCAACATCCGCTCTATATAATTTTGTACAGATTGCCTATTCATAAGATTAGGCAAACATATATGTTGTAATGAACATCGCTTACAAAAAGAGCCAGTTTTCACTCGTGGTGTATAATTTCTTTTAAAGTACTTATGCATTTCCTCAGTTATTTCTTTTATCCGATCTCTCAATCGCTTGGTAATTGGAATAGATATCCGCTTTCTTATTTCATGATAATACATAAATCCTTCATGGACATCACATAAGAGCATTTCCTCAAGGCACATAGCCTGTGCTGTTAATTGTAAAAGATCTGCATCACTTTTTTTAGGCCTCCCTCGTTTATATTCTACAGGATAAGGAAGGTATTTTCCTGCAGTATTAGCAAGTTCAATACCCTCCTCATCTTTTATAAATTCTACGACGTCACAAATTCCTGTAACTTTCAACTGATGAGATTGAATCGGCATGCCACGAACGATCAATTTATGCCCACGTTTTTCTCGAATAAATGGTTGATCTGCTTTTTCATGTATATACTTTCCTTCAATTGTACGGACATTTTCTTCCCATTGTTGTTCAATGTGAATCAATGCTCACTGTCGCTTACAAAATTCAAAATGCTGAATCCCAGATATCATTAAATATTCATTGACATTATTGTCCATCAATAATCTCCACATCAAAATCTTTTAATTCATCAAGAGTAATTTCATAATCATCAAAAGATTTTGGTTCTTCAGTTTTAGCCTCTACGTTAAGTAATCTGTGCACTTTTGCAGAGGAGTATTGACCAAGTTTTGAGTTATGTTCCCACCAGTATACTTTTTTAACTTCCATACTCCCTTCTGGACGTGCTGAGGAGGCATCATTTTCAAATAATGTAACTAATGCTTGTTTAATTTTTTCTGCATCTTCTTCCGTAAACCCCGTTTTTTCTGCTAATTGTGGGTTAATACTTCCATAAAACACATAAACACCAAAATCTACACGATGCTTTGCTCCCATCGTGTCTGAACCTCTATTATTACTAGGTTCTGTGTTGACACTTTTTGTGATTTGCATGCTCGTAATATCAATAGGATCTACACTTGTTGCTGTATGGATAGAAACGGGTCCACGAACACCAATAGAAACACCAGAAGACCTACCGCCACTAAAGGCAAAAACTTGTCCAAAACTACGCACATCGATCCACTCCTTACAAGCAGCTTGCGCGTATTTTTCATCTGATTTATTTTTACCTTTAGAGTATTTTGCTACATTTTCATTCGCATCTGCTCGCTCGCGTAAACTTTTGAAACCATCATCTGTACGATCATTCGATTGAACAAAAATGGATTCACCCATATCTTGTAATCTATTTCTTATTTTCCGTTTGATAGCAACATCTGAAATCTCCCCGTGACCATCATAGTTTTGTCTCGGTCGATTGCCATTTAAAGGATCACCGTTTGGATTTGCGTTATGAACAGAAAGAACAACAGCAAAATCAATTTTGTTTTGTAAAACAGTCATTTAATTCATCTCCTCTTCACTTTTATTTTTTCTTGACTGATAAAGTTCATGTCTCTGACTGTAAAATCCTAAAAGAAATTTACCTGATAATGGTTTATTGTTAAAATCTTCATACTTAATTTTTGAAGCTACTTCATCGATTAAACTAGATAAATAAATACCCTTATTGGCAAGCCTTTCTTGATATGGTTGTAAATTAGCTTGGATGGTTTTCCACGTACGCTCAGGATGTTTGGAAAAAGCATTCATGTACCTGATTGCATTTGTCGCTCGATTTTCGTCTTTATTATGTGCACGACGTTCTAATACATCTGCAATCGCTAACATTCTACCAAACAAATAATCCCGATCCGTTATTTCCTCATTTAACCCCACACCGATCCTCTCCTTTCGATTAATTAATGCACATGTTATGCTTAATGTTTTTTCCCATTTCCATTTCTCCATTCCAATAGGGTTACTTGCTCTGTGAAAAGCACTTCTTACGATATCCTTAGGTATATCTCTTTGATCAATAATACATGGAAGCATTCGTTCCATAAGACCTTTGATAAGTTGATCACTTGCTCGATCTCCATAAGCAGCAAAAGCAATATCTCTTGTGGCTGGAGCACCATAAAAGTCTATAAATTGATCATTTTCATCTTTTCGGTAGCGATGCCTCCAAAAACAAGTCATATGCCAATGTTTGATTCTTTCAAAATATAAATCCTTATCCAATTGACGATAATATAAAACAGCCATTCGCCCGGTAGTCGCTGAATCTAAAACTAAAATCGTAATTTGATCTGATGTTTCTAGTTGATGTTTATATCCATCAATCGCCTTTGCAAATTCTCGAGCAAATTCATGAGCTGTATAAGTCGCCTGCGATTCTTCATTCGTCCCACCATAAAGTGCTGCATGTAAGGATAATCCATCATCCATAGCATCAATCGTTTCAATTTTTTCATTGCTCCAAATCAAAAACACACGATTATCGAGAATTTTAGCTTGTCTTTGAATAAGCCATTTCAAGGCATTATGCGCTTTTTGCGAAACATCATAACTAATGCTTGCAGCTTCACGGGCATGTGTAAAACGTCCCCTAAAAGTAAAACCCGATGTATCATTCGCCGAAATGAGCTTAGCTTTATCACCAGCACTTCGAATTTTATTTGCATGCTTTTCAGTAGTTCGTTGATACGTACCTGTTACATAACAATAATCTTTATCCTCAAGTAACCCGTTATAAAAATTAATAAAAGACTCATACATGTTTTCGTCATACCACACATCTGTTAATAACTCATGAGAGGAATGAACATTAAATCGAATAAAAGCACTATACTGTCCACCTTGAGCAACTGAAAATATTTTCGGACGTTCTTCATATAAATTTTCATATTGACGTTTCCATTTATCAATTAGTTTTCCTTGTTCATCTACAACCAAAATCCCTTCTTGGATCAGATCTTTAACAAGTCGTTTTTTGATAATATATGTGTAAATACTTTCTAACTTTTGTGTTGCATAAGGCGACTTCACCCATGATTCAAGTAGTTTAATATAATATTGATAAGGTTCCTCATTACGAATTTTTCCCGCATAGTCGATAAAGTCACCTGCAACAAAACTTAGTTTATCGTGTAAGGGATATGGATATTTATTAGCAGACTTTCCAGCACGATTGGCCGATTTTAATGTACACGGGATCAATGTATTTCCAGACTCTTGATCAATAACAGTTGCTGAGTGAAAGTTCCCATCCTCGGTAACTGTAACTTCAATATGGGCTGTTTGAGTTGTATGAGATATCGGAATTAACATATATTTACGTTCGAATCTATTCAATCGTATTTTTCCTACTTCATGTAAATTATTTTCATATGTTTCATACAAAGCTTTTAACCAACTCACAAGTTCCCCTCCTCTCTCTAAAAAATTTAATTGAATTCGCTTTCTACAGAATTGAAATTAGAGCTATCAAATGATTTTATCGACATTTTTTTAATCGGTCGAACCACTTGGCATTCCTCTGGACGAATAAACTCAATAACTCCTCTTTTCATGACGGGATTCCAAAGTCGAACCTCAAGCTCATCTTTTCCTGTTTCATCTGGATAATTAAATCCATGGACCATTGTGCTAAAATGCATTTCTTCAAGATCATCATAATAGCCTTCTCCAGCACCAAACTCAATAGGTTCTACATAGGCTTGACATTCTCTTGCACCTAAAAAGATATCACGTCTTCCTCCACGCTTTAATGATCTTTTTAAAATATTATGGTGTTTATGTTCATTGTGATCATAAGCTAAATCTGGACGGTGAGGATTAAATTCAAAATGTGCAATAACTTGATATGAAACATCTCGCAAATACGTATAATACGCAAGCGTATTTCCTCCACCATATTGTATAGGCCTGATCCCTTTAGATTCCATTTGAATTGGATTCATAATTCGTACCTTATCAACGACTATTTTAATACTCGGCTTCCAATAAATGCTCTCCACAATTCCAACTAATGCTTGGTATGTGGGAATTTGATAGGAAGACTTTTCCCCTCCTATCTTCGTTAATGGATCTGTAAACAAAGCATAATCACCATACACATGAAAAGATATACTATTCCGCATATTCACCATCCTTCCATTTATTACTATATTGTATATTATCAGATAATAGTGTATTTATCAAATTATATAATGTATGAAATGAATAAATTGAACTCAAATATGATATAATAATAATATGTCGTCTTTTATAAGACGTGGATTGAAATATACAATATATAATTTGGATGAAAGCCTATCTTAATAGAGATAGGCTTTTAAAAAATATTCAAATCTAATGAGACATCACCTTCGAGATCAACTCCATACTCATCATCGTAAGCTCCTTCGTCTAAGGCGAAAATCATTCCTTCCATTAATGAATGTAAATGTCCATTTGCTTTTAATGTTTCTAATTCATGATCATATAAATTAACCGTATAATGTTGTGATTGTTTTAAAGGTGTTGATAAATCGTCAAGTCTCTCAAAACTATTAAATGTTGCAATATACTCTTTTCCTTCTTTATATGGAACGAGTACAGAAGTTGTTTGATCTTTAATAACTTGAAAATGCTTAGCACTTGTTCGATAACTATTAGCTAATACTAATGGATATTTCTCATTCCATTTTTTCTCATACGCTATATAATTACTATTATTTTGTTTCTGTCCCCCGAGTAAAAACGACATGTCAGCATCTAATTTTGCTAAGGGATAGTTTAACTGATGATTAAGCATTTCATAAAATTCTTGGAAATATCGCTCCAAAGCTATTGGTGATAAAAGGTATCCATCGTACGCTTGGGGATTATGCTTTAAATCAACTAATAACTTTTTAGTAATTTCCTTTCCTTGTTCAATCTCTTTTAATCGACTCAAATTTTCTTCTTCGTGATCAATCACATAAACTTCTCTTATAGAAGCTTCTCCATGTCGGTTACATCTCCCAGCAGCCTGAGCAATTGAATCAAGTCCTGATAATGAACGAATCACACAATCAAAACTAATATCAACGCCTGCTTCAATTAGTTGTGTACTTAAACAAACTACTTTGTAATCTTCCTTTAAATATTTACGCATCTTTTCTAAAATGTCGTTTCGATGTGCTGCACACATCGATGTACTAAGGTGAAATAAGAAAACATCATTTTTCTTTTCATTTTTAATCTGTTTATATAGATCTCTTACAACTGATTTCGTATTTAAAATAACTAAGATACTATTTTTTTCCTCAAGTTGCTGCTCGATAAATTGTGTGAGCTTTTGATTGGTATATGATTCCCCTGTCGCCTTATCAACAATTTCTACACGCTTAAATGCATGTACTATCTTTGGTAAATCTTCAACTATTTCAGCTTCAAGAGGTAAATTTAGTTGATGCTCAACATAATTAAGAGCTGGTTGAGTAGCTGTACATAACAAAATACTTGATTTCGCTTTATGACTTAAAAAATTTAACGCACGATTAAATAATGAAATACAGTGTGTTGGAACTTTTTGGACCTCATCGAAAATAATGACAGAGTTTGCTAAATTATGGAGACGCCGAATATTGCTACTTCCATGGGCATAAAAAACGTTTAAAAATTGTACCATTGTCGTAAATATAATCGGTACATCCCAATTATCTTTAGCAAGCATCTGTTGTCTCCTCACTGCCGATGTATACATATCTTCTTCATTAAAATCATCTAAAATAACATTTGAGTGGTGCTCTAGTACGTTTATATCATCCCGAATAATCTCACGAACTTCTTCAGCGTTTTGTTCAATAATCGTTGTGTAAGGAACAACATAAATAATTCTTTCTTTCTGATATTGTTTGGCATGTTTTAACGCATATCGGAAACTAGCTAATGTCTTACCCCCACCTGTAGGAATTGAAAGTGTATAAATGTTTGATGATTTTTTTGCAAATTCATCACACTGCTCAGACATCTCTGTACGTAATTTATTAATTTCAGAGTCCGCTATAGAACTGTCTTTGAATTCCTTTAATCGGTTGATAAGCTTTTCATAGTAATCCGTGAATAAGGAATCTATTTTCTGATCTTTTTCTGCTAAGTTCATAGGATTTTCTTCCTCTACAAATTGACGTGTGTTCGTTCGATCTGCATCAATGAGACAGCTGAATATAAATTTTGTTAAAAACATGATTTGAAATTCTAACTCATCAGGCTTAACATTTTTTAAAAACACTTTTAATTCTTCGACAGCTTTTTCTATATATACATTAAATGACCTTTTGGAAATTACTTTTTCAAAAAATTTTTCTTTTGTTTGCTCAAAGGAATTTAATTCTTTATGATAAATACGTTTCAAATAGGGTGAAGAAATATCTTCTGGAGACAAAAAATCATGTAAATACGAGTGATGTGAAATAATTACATTCCCTACAATTTCCGCTAACAATTTTTCAAAAATACTTGCTTTCTTATGTTGGAAATGTAAATAAATCAACCTACCACCTGCTGTTGCATGATCGACGCTTCCTCTTTTTGGGGCATTTTCTGAATCATAAACAGCTTTTTTAATATAGTTCGTAAATTCATTTGAGTATTTCCCCACATCATGTAACATTCCAGCTAAACCTGCAATATATTTAACTCCTATTTTTTCCCCAAACTGCTCCGCTAATGTTTTTACTTCTCGTAAATGTTCCTCAACAGTTTGGATATGTCCATCTTTTTCCCGAATATGAGCAATCGAACTCAATTTTCTCACCTCATTTTTTACCTTTACATACATACTAACAAAAAGGCTGTACAAAAATATGTTCATCCTATAGATTTTCTAAAAGATTTTATATTCGTGAAAATGAGAAACAAAACGCAATATTAAAAACAGAAGATTTTGTATACCACATGAAATTTTATAACTTAATACAAATTGCCTAATAAACACTGAAATTATTTAAGAAATTTTTCTCTTTATGAATAGTATCAGCTGTGAACTTACCAAAAATCAATTTTAAACTTATCAATTAAACATCAAGGTAGCAGTCTTCGGCAGTTTGTAATCTCCGAATATTCACCTTTAAATTCATCATCTTGCTGAACAACATCCCCATTATTATCGCCTTTATCTGTTTGATCCTCTTTACCAGACTGATAGTTTTCTTCTGTAGGCAAACCTTTAGAAAATAATCAAACTACTATCTTGCGCACTGAAAAATAATAATAAAGAAACTTAACAAACATATAAATTTCCAAAAGTGAATCTGTTCTACTTAGTTAAACAGTTCAAAAGGAACATTTACACGTGATCATATAATCGCTAGAAAACTTGGGCGTTTACAAATGAATTTAAAAAGCAGTTGAGTAATAATACGAAGAAAAAAACACGGCAAGAAATTATTAAGAAAATCCATCTACATTTGATCTCTAGATGTGAGAATATGCTTACTCTTTCAAGGTTGAAGGTACATTCTCCTGAAAAAAGAAATTGACCAAATCCCTATAAAGAGGTTCAATTAATACAAGTGATGAATGATGTTTTTCAACTAAGTGTGTAAGCGTATCTATACATTTTAGTAAGACGCGCATGTGCTGATCTGTATTTTGTGCACCTTGGGGGAATTGAAATCTTAAGTCCTTAGCTTTAGATGAAGATTTTGAGCATACAGATAAGGTTTTCATGGATGCACAACAAAAAGTCGCGTATACATAGAAGGATATCGCGCATAAGTTAGAGCAAATTTGTAATTTCAGTTTTAATGATTTATAGGAAAACCACATATTTATATGGAGTAATTAGTGCGAATCTAAAGCGCACATAAAATCCTAAAAAGGTTCGCACCTTGAAAGTTGTTGAAAAATGTCAAAAAAACACAAATGTTTTATCCTTTTTGATAAAAGTCTTTCATTTTAAACGTATTTATCATAGAATGTAGGATAGTAAAAAACAAAAAACACTGAATTCGCTGTCGCATCCTATATGGGTGCGTGGATTGAAATACTGTATAACCTTTGTCCGAATCTCTTATATCCTGTCGCATCCTATATGGGTGCGTGGATTGAAATATTGCACTAAGGATTTGTTAGTTGAAATTAATAGGTCGCATCCTATATGGGTGCGTGGATTGAAATCGATGAGGGTTTTAGTGCAAAGGACACAAACAGAGTCGCATCCTATATGGGTGCGTGGATTGAAATCACTCCGTCTTGTTTTAGTTGATAAATTTAGTCCTCGTCGCATCCTATATGGGTGCGTGGATTGAAATCCAGTACGACATGTCGTCCCCCTTATTTAAGGATTGGAGTCGCATCCTATATGAGTGCGTGGATTGAAATACGTAGCCATTTATCAATAGATTATCTTGTAAACATGATTCGTCCGTGAAAACGAAAGTAGTGTAGATCATATCAGTACAAACGCCTATGTATCACGCTACAACTCTGACAGTAAAACTTCCATTAGATCACCTCTCTCTATCAACAGAAATACCATTTTCTATAGACATTTCTTTAACAATAATGATGTAGATTTCTTTTAATCGATTATTGTTTTAGATGATCCAACTTTCTTCATAGGCTCACGTATATTTTGAAAACGGACATCTGAATTATATCTATCTCTATTTTCTATACGAATTTCTCTATAAACACCTAACGCATTGTTGTTTTAATATTTTGACAGTAAAACCATTAATTTCATGTCGTCAGATTTTTTAGAATTAAAAAGCACTTTTTAATATCATTTATTTCTTTCTTGATGTTATTAATTTCTTTACATTCGCTTTTGTTTCTATTTCTTGTTTTACAAGTAACTTTACCATATTATTCATAACATAAACTCTGTCTGGACTTAGTGAAATAGTGACTAACTCGTAACTTTCTATTTTTCCTTTAGACAGAAGGACTTCTGATGTAATCTACTTTCTAAAGCGTCTAAATTCTAGTTTTGGGCTATCAAGACTATCTTCATTAACGAATATTACTCATTTTGTTTCACCTAGACGAATCTTTGATAAAGTAATTTGAAATCATATCACCTGCAAATTAGTGATAGCCTAAAATGTTATAAATATCCCTTAGTGATAAAATTGGCTCATCACCTACTCAATAATTGTCACCTTTTTTCTTTTTAATACTTTTGTTAATTAATTCATTAAAAACTTGATTCAAAGCGTTCGTTTTATTGGTATAAAAAGCCTCAAAAGACTGTGAGAAAGACTTAAAACATGAAACATACAAGAATAATGAAGTATACCATGAACATGCTTATTTGTTGGTGTCTTTTATTTACATAAAATACAGGTATAAAATAACAAAATTTTATACCTAACAATATAAAAAGTGGGAATAAAATCGTGTCAGAAAAAATTAAAAAAGCCTTTTTACAAAAAGTGGTTGTTTTTGTTAATAGTTGTGGTAGTGGTAATTGGCATCTCGGCTAGTGGAGAGGATGATGACAAACGAGATCAAGCGGAGGAGGCAAATACAGAAGCTGAAGAAGTGATTGGTAAAGACTCCGAAGAACAAGAAAAAGAGGAAAATTCTAAGGAAGATGCATCCGATGAGAATAAACGACGATGAAGATGATGTGCCTCGCGAATACAAATCAGCACTAAACAAAGCTGAATCATATGCCGAAAGCATGCATATGTCAAAAGAAGGAATTTATGACCAGTTAGTCTCAGAATACGGTGAAACTTTCCCGAAAAATAGAAAAATATGCTATTGAACATGTCGAAGTAGATGGGAAAGAAAATGCTTTAAAAACAGCCGAATCATATGCATACGAGATGGACATGTCAGACGATGCTATCTATGATCAATTAACTTCGGAACATGGGAAACAGTTTTCTGAGGAAGAAGCGCAATACGCTATAGATAATTTAGAATAATCTAATCACATAAAGGTATACACATATTTGTATACCTTTTCCCTTCATGATTTAAGACACTCTGCTCTAACTTAAATTAACTACATGGGCACTAGAGCAAAAGTTGTTCAAGAAAGAGCCGGCCATGCTCGTATCGGTACTACATATGATATATACGGTCATGTACTTCAAGAAGGGGATCGAGAAGTTCTATCATTTTTTAGAAAGTGTTTTTCTAAAAAATAGCTAGAAACACACACAAAAATAAAATCCAATCCTAATCAAATCCAAGTAACTGTTTGTAACGTTTTTTTCTTTTGATTCCACAAAATAACGAAAGCGCCAAAACCCTTATATATCAAGGGTTTGGCGCCCATTAGTTAGCGTCCCCGGAGCGATTCGAACGCCCGACCGACGGCTTAGAAGGCCGTTGCTCTATCCAGCTGAGCTACGGGGACATGAGAATGGAGCGGGTGATGGGAATCGAACCCACGACATCAGCTTGGAAGGCTGAGGTTTTACCACTAAACTACACCCGCATCACTCTAAAATAAATGCATATGTTTTAATAATGGATTTGTCTGCAGACAAATTTTATTATATGCATTTATTAACAGTTTGTCAATACTATTTAAGCAAGAACTTTTATTAAAATGTCGTTAATTAAATAATTACATTAAACGAAATGTCGTTGATAAATCATCAATTGATTCACCAGTCGTCTTGAAAAACTTAACACATATGTCGTTTTCATCTATCCATTCAAGTATTGCATAAGATTTTTCTGTTCGACCACGGGGCATTTGGATACTTCCTGGATTTATATAAATTTGTTGATTCATTTTTTCCGCACCTGCTACATGAGAATGCCCAAAACAAATGATATTTGCACCAACTTCTGCAGCTCGATAAGATAACGGTAATAAATTTCTTTTAACCTTAAAAAGATGTCCATGCGTAATAAAAAATTTAAATCCTGCTATGTCAACAATTTGTTCATTTTCATAGCGTGAGTCTCGATCACAGTTTCCGGCGACTTTGATAAAACCTTCCATCGCTTGATCGTCAATACTTAATTCGGAATCTCCGCAATGGATCATATGTGAAACGTGGTGACGCTGTTTAATCATTTGTAATTCATCAGTTAACCCATGACTGTCGCTTACGATTAACACTTTTTCCATCATTTCACCTCACTATAGCTTATCAATATTATGTTTGAGCCATTTTTCTAATTGTTCAATCGCTCGCCCCCTATGACTGATGCGATTTTTCACATCTGGATGTAACTGTGCCATCGTTTGCTTATGATGTTTAGGTATGAAAATCGGATCATAACCAAAGCCGTTCTCCCCAGCTTGAGATAACGCAATTTTCCCCTCACAATAACCGATTCGATGAATCATTTGTCCATTTAACAATGATAATGTTAATGCACATACGAAACGTGCTGTCCGCCTGTGATATGGAACATTTTCGAGTTCTTGCATGACTTTATCTATATTTTCTTGATCTGTTGCATCTTCTTTAGCATATCGTGATGAATATATACCAGGCCGGCCATTAAGCGCATCGATTTCTAAACCAGAATCATCAGCTAAAACAGGCAAATTTAAATACTTTTTCGTTTGTTCTGCTTTTATTTGAGCATTTTCTAAAAAAGTTGTTCCTGTTTCTTCTATATTAAACGTTTTGGTAACATCTAATAGCGACATGACCTTAATATGATAAGGCGAAAACAACTCTTGAAATTCTTCAATTTTCCCTTTGTTTTTTGTCGCAATGATAATTTGTTTCATCTTTTTCACCTTGTTCAATAGTCAATTCACCGATTTTTTCTGTTAAATGACCAAGTGCTTCTTTTTGCTTGCTGAAAATTTGGTGCATACCTTCTTCTACAAGACCGAGCATCGTTTGCAATTGGCTATATGAAAATGTCGCTTCTTCACCATTTCCTTGAATTTCTACAAACTCTCCTGATCCTGTCATGACAACATTCATATCAACATGAGCTTTAAAGTCTTCTGCATAATTTAAATCTAAAAGCTCTTGCTGATCTGGTAAAATACCGACGGAAATGGCGCCTAAAAAATCTGTCACTGGCATTTTATCAATCATTTTATTGTCAATTAAATGCCCAAAAGCTAAAACGGTTGCAACATATGCACCAGTAATCGATGCTGTTCTCGTTCCACCATCTGCTTGAATCACATCACAGTCAATCCATAATGTACGCTCACCAATTTGATCTAATTGGACGACTGAGCGAAGGGCTCTTCCAATTAATCGTTGAATTTCCATCGTTCGTCCGCTAAGTCTACCGCGCGATGACTCACGAATGTTTCGCTGTTCTGTTGCCCGTGGAAGCATCGCGTATTCTGCAGTGATCCATCCTTTTCCTTGACCACGCATGAATGGAGGAACTCTATTTTCAATACTTGCATTACAAATAACCTTTGTATCTCCGACTTCGATTAAAACTGACCCTTCTGGATGTTTAATATAATGTGGGGTAATGCTTATAGGACGTAATTGATTATATTTTCGTTGATCGATTCTTACCAATTTGTTAACTCCTCCTGATACAAATTCACACGTCTAAGACGTTCTTTCATCCTTTTCTAATCATAAGTAAGTTTAACATATTTTTTTATGTTATACACGCGTATTATTATAAAATAAAAAAGGCTGTCAGTTCAGCCTTTATGTTAAAGTTTTTCTGTTGGAATGAAAGTTTCCCGTGTCACAGGCTTTTTATATGCCTCACCATTTTCATTCACTAATATGTCAGTATTTTCTACTTTTACTTCTACAGCTTCAATTGCTTGTTGCTCTGTTAATGTTCGAACGAGCGTTTCCATAACTTCATCTGAAATAATCCCTTCTTCTTCATCTTGTAAAATTTCTTCGCTAAACTCTAATTCTAAAATCCCTTCTTTTAATGTTGGCTTCTTATTTAAAGCTGTATTTGTATTAAAAACATGCGTGATGTTTAAATTGTGATAACCCGGTCCTTCAATTAAAGCATTAACAATAGACTGATAAATGTCATCTTCTCCAGATTGTACGTGTTGCGTTACAGGAATATAATAACGATTATCATTGTACTCGGCTGGATAATACATCGTTACCGCTTCACTGCTTATAAAATCAGTTGTATCTGTTTCAATCACATTAATCCCTTTCGCCCGCGAATAACCTTCACCAATCGGTGTACCATCGACAGGCATTTCTTTTTGTGGATCACCCTCTATTCTTAGCTGTATTTGATCAATAGGGTCAAATTGTGTTAGCGTGTATGTCATTGCCTCAAGAATGTTTACTTCTTCCTCAGATTCATAATTTTCAAATTCACTTGAAACATCCACCACCGCCGTACCATCTTCTTGAACATCTATGCCCAATATTTCTGTTCCTTCTGGAAGGACAGCTTCAAATCCATTCGGCAAAAGTTGTGTAACAGGGCCTTCTTTGACTAAGTATTCCAATGCTTGGGTTGCGACTTCTTTTGATTCCGGTTGTGGTAATTCTAATGTTTGCGCAGCAACCATACCATTGGCATCTAATAAATATAATTGTCTAGCAACTGTTTCTTTTACTTCATCCTCTTTTTCTTCTTCATCACTATTTTCCCCCTTCTCATCACTGTCACCATCATCTTCCTCCTCGTCTAAACGATCAACTGCTTCAGCATCTTCTGGCGGATCTATCTCCTCTTTAGATTGTTCTCCTTCAAAACAACCAACTAATGTAAGTGACATAAACACTAACACAAAAAAACTTATCAATCTGCGCTCTTGCATTTCGTTCCCTCCTCCGATGGTTTGTACTACTATATATACGAGCATCATTACATTTTAGACCATGAAACAAAATAAAAATTAGGATTCGTTGCTTCGAATCCTAATTTATGTAATAGATAAGTGTGATTTTTTAGACGTCACTAAATGCTATGTTTTAAAAATAGTTACAAGTTCACCTTTCCAATAGTTGAACCATTTAAAACTTCAAGATTTTCTTTAAAGACTGTCTGATATATTTTCATAAAATCTTGTAAATTCCCAGTTACGTAAAAACAGTGTTCATTTTTGCGTGTATTTTGAGCAAGCAAATGATGTTCTTGTAATATAGCACTTGCTTCTCTAGCCGTTTCTTCACTTGAAGAAATGATTTGTATATGTGATCCTATGACACGTTGAATCGTCTTTTCCAATAAAGGATAGTGTGTACAACCTAAAACGAGTGTATCAATCGATTGAATATGTTTTAACTGTTTAAGTGACTGAGATACGACTTTTTCCGCCTGTTTTCCTTCTAGGATACCTTTTTCTACCATTGGCACAAATGACGGGCAAGCTAAAGTCGTTACCATCAATTCATAATTAATTTGTTTTAAAGCTTTAACATATGCTTGGCTATAAATGGTTCCTTCCGTGCCAATGACACCAATTTTATTGTTTATTGTTGATTTAATCGCAGCTCTTGCACCTGGTTGAATAACACCTAAAATAGGTATATCTAATTCCTTTTTTAAATCTTCTAACGCAAAAGCAGTCGCTGTATTACAAGCAATTACAATCATTTTAATATCTTTTTTCAATAAAAAACGAACAATTTCAGTTGTAAATTGCTTTACTTCATGAGCTGGCCTTGGACCATACGGACATCGCAGCGTATCTCCAACATAAATCATTTGTTCATTAGGAAGTTGACGCATTAACTCATACGCAACCGTGAGTCCGCCAACCCCAGAGTCGATCACGCCAATTGCTCGATTCATCCCATCACCTTCTTTCATAACCCAAACGTCTATATTTTACCACATCTACAACCCATATTCAGTATTTCACGTACTGTTTATCTTTACTGAAGGAAAAATACTTATCAATGATATATCGCAAGAAGGAGCATGGAATCCAAATTAACCGAGTTTAAATCAGAAGATAAAGTATGACTAACGAACAACCTAGAACATCTTTTTCAAATCAGTACAAAACCGTTCGCTTTATTCGTAAAATTATTTTATGATCTTTAGAAACTATAACATTTTACTCATTAAATACTTATTAATTTTCCAGGATTTAATATATTATTTGGATCTAAAGTATGTTTTAATTGTTGCATGAGTCGATAAGCCTCTTGATGTTCTTGTTCTTGATATTTTATTTTTCCAACACCGACACCATGTTCACCAGTACACGTTCCTCCTTTTTCCAGAGCATACATCACTAACTTTTCGTTATATGTATTCGCGACTTTCAATTCGTGTGGATCCCTTGCATCAATCATCAATAGTACATGAAAGTTTCCATCTCCAACGTGTCCTAGAATACCTCCTGATAATTCCGTTTCATTTAATTGTTCTCTGGCAAATAAAATAGCATTGCCAAGTTCAGATATTGGCACACAAACATCTGTAACCATCATTTTTTTACCAGGGTGACCATGAATATAAGCGTACGCTAATTGGTGCCTTGCTTCCCACAGTTTTCGTCTCTTGACGTGATCAGACTCAAACACAATTTCTTGACAGTTATGATCTTCAACAATTTCTTTCATAAACTCTACATCTTGTTGTAACCCTAATTTATTTCCGTGAAACTCCATAAATAGAGTAGGAGTTATAGGAAAGGATGTATTGTTTTGTCTATTAATTTGTTTAATGGACACTTCATCTACAAGCTCAACTCGTGCAATTGGAATACCTGCTTGCATAATAGATATAACTGCCTCTGTTGCATCTTTAATATTGGGGAAATTAGCTCTTGAAGATACAATATATTCGGGAATACCGTGAACTTGTAAAGTTAACTCTGTGATGCAGCCAAGAATTCCTTCTGACCCTACAAATAAACCGTTCAAATGTAGGCCAGATGCTGATTTTTTTGCTAAGTTTCCGGTATGAATAATTGTTCCATTAGAAAGTACAACTTCTAAATCAGCAATTTGATCTCGCATGACACCATACTTTACAGTAGTAGTGCCACTTGCATTGGTCGCAGCCATTCCACCTAATGTTGCATCAGCCCCGGGATCTACAGGAAAAAACATTCCAAATCTTCTTATATGTTCATTTAATTGTGATCTCGTTAATCCAGGCTGTGCACAAACTAGAAAATCATTTTCACGAACTTGTTTAATTTGATTCATTTCTGAAAAATCAATCTAAATACCACCTTTATGCGGAATCACATGTCCTTCTAAACTTGATCCCAAACCAAATGGCGTAACAGGTATTTTTTCTTCATTCGCAAGTACCATTACCTGACTAACTTGTTCTGTATGATGAGGAAAAACAACAATATCCGGTAAATATTTCGTATGATACGATTCGTCTCCAGCATGTTGATCACGTACAGTCTGATTTGTTGAAATTTGATTTGTTGGTAAAATTTCCTTCAATCTTCTAGTTATTGTTTCCTTTTTCAAGTTTTAGCCCCCTTTTATTAATTATAATATTTGTTAAGCGTAAATTGTTAAAATTGAGAAAGTAAAAATAAATATGTTATTGAGTTGCCGTTATTATCAAAATATGGTAAGACTAGACCTTGATTTTGTCAATTGACAAAAAGTTGATTAACATAGGCTGTAAAATGTAACCATTCATTTTAAGTTGTATGGAGAGAACGATAAACCTTTACTCGTTTTCTCCATGGTGGAGGGTTCAGTGGTTGGAGGTGACAGGAGCAAATAAAATATTTCATGAATGATCAGTGTCCCATTTTAGATCTTCCAGACATGAAAAAAGTAATGAATGTAATAATTTTTCGATTCAAGATATCGCTCAAAAAATTTCAAATCTCATCAAAGAACAAAAACATGATCAACAAGTCATCAGAATCGGATTTTCTTTAGGGGCTCAAGTTTTAATTACAATATTAATCAATCATCGTCATTAGATTGATCAAGCTGCGATCATAAGTGCTTCTGCTAGAGCATTACTCCTTCCTACATTCACTGCAAAATAGCAATAAGGAATGATTGAAAGTATAACATTTACCCTTCCTGATAACTTTGAAACTGTACGAAGCAAATTGTTAGTGCTCATTGGAGAAAAAGAAAATTTCATGACAACTAGGTCAATCAAACATATATTGAGAAACAACAATAATTGCATAGGAGGTGTTATCTCTCATGAAGGCTATGGAATCCTTTATATAATGCAATATATTTCAATCAATTAATAGAATGCTGGATTAAAATGGAAAAGTTCCTAATGACGTAATCTCATATAACATAAAATAGTCTATTTTTTTGAATGATTAAGTAAACGATATAAAAAGAGTTAGCATTTAAATAATCGCTAACCCTTAGATCATTTATTAAAATTCAACTTTTATCTCATGATCTTCACTATAATCCATATTATCAAAGCTTGTCAGATGCAATGTCATTTCAAATTCCTCTTCCATTTCAGGAAGTCCTTCATCATCAAAGTCTTCTATAGACAAAACGGCTTCTGCGTTTTTATCAGGTGCTACTTCTTGGCTCATAGAATATGTAGCTTCATCGACCATTGTTCCATCAATAGAAACAGATCGTGCTTGTACTTCAATACTATGATCTAATGAGTTCTCTACATCAAAAATGATTTCGTAACTTTCACCAAAGATGTCATCACTTTCTTTAGCAATCTTCTCTAATGTAACTTTGACATCATCATCGACAATAACTTCATTAATTTCTTCTTCATTTCCCTCAGCTTGATTGTCAGAATTAGCTTCTTCCACTTCTTGCTCTTCTTCTGCTTCCTCGCTCACTTCGCCACCGAGATCTTCACTTTCACCACATGCTGTAATGAGAAATAGTACGAAGATCATTGAAAAAGCTATAAATAGTCGCCGCATTTTAATTCTCCCCTTTAAATGATTTCATACTTCAGTATGTTCAAATGGTTGTACGACTATAAAACAAACATCTCAAGAATAGGCCTTTTATAACAGGTATTAAGACTTACAACAAAATAATTATATTAAAATATATACTAACTGTCAATAAATATTAAAAGTTAAATACTTCCACTTGAGAGCTGAAGCAACATCTATTTCATAATGACTAGATACACTTAAAAAGATAAATTTTTCGATAAACACCACGTTTTTTGTATATTTTTTTCATCTTCTTAAACAAAGGATACAAAATCTAGAGAGAAATAATAAAGGGAGAAAAATAACCATTTCATACATATTAGCTTTGGGTAGCTGTTTTTATGTGTATTTCTCGTAAAACCCATATTAAGATATTTAAATCATTTATGGCCAAATAGTTTCGTGAATATAAAACTGCCTATAAATAAAAAGGGCATTTATGGACAAGAAAGCGTGGCAAATGTACTCACCCATTGCAAGGATTCACATAAACTATAGTGACTAAATAATTTTCCTTCATATGCAGCTCTACCCCAGCAAGGAGGGGATTAACACTTGAAGGATAACAAAAAATATAAACCAAAAGACATTTTAACGAAACGTGAAAAAGAAGTGTTCGAACTTCTAATACAAGATAAGACAACAAAGGAAATAGCGCAAATATTATTTATATCAGAAAAAACTGTCAGAAATCATATTTCAAATGCAATGCAAAAATTAGGTGTCAAAGGGCGTTCTCAAGCTGTTGTCGAGCTTATCCGTTTAGGTGAGATCGAGCTCTAAACAAAACCGACTTTCCTTTGTGAAAGTCGGTTTATTTGACTACCTATTGGTGTATGTATCATTTTTATATGTCAATAATTATATGGGCTATCGATACCAATTTGAAAATTTTCTCTTATATCTTGTCTTTAAGATATCAATTGTTTCAGATAAAGTGCCCGAAAATCACCCTCCTCTGATCCGATTTATTAAAAATTTTTTAGAGAAAAAAGATAAATATTCATTTTCATAGTCATATGTTTCAAATGCATCAATTGACATGACAGATGTCTCTACTGCACCCATCGGAAATAACGTCCGATCAAAGGGAATTGTATTCATCCAATGGATGTGAATACGCTTTTTTATATTTTTCTCGTTCCTACATATAGCTGACAGTAATCATCTAAAACCATAATGTAATAGCCTGCATGTGTATGTTCGTTTAAATTCTTCACCTGTTGACACATTGGACATCTTTGCACAAATAATTGAATTTCATATTCAAATGCTGCATGATCTAATTGTTGAAAAAGTTCCATATGTAAATCAAAATTTTTCAAACAATTTTCTCGATGCTTCTTGCACCATTCATCCGTATAATATTTTCCCTCTTCGTCTTCATACGCGTCTTTCATACTAGCAAATTTCCGTAAACTATTTCTTTTATTGATAAGTGCATATTGTTCACGAGTAAGTTTTAATCCTCTTTTCCCTGGTCTCACGCGAACACCTAAATGTAATGTCATGAAAAACCTCTTACTACATCTTTATTCATCTTCCTTTAATTTATAGCCACTGATTGATATAAGGTGTTCTTATGTTATAACCTATAAAACTAAGCATTTATATCACGGCTTTTGATAAGTAATAACATACCTTCATCATAAGAAAAAGTGCCGTTTTTGTTTATTAATTTATTCGATATACATCGTGTTGATCCTAAGGAAAGATCATATCCTTCGAGTGGATAATAAAAATTAGATAGCGAAAGATTTTTTACTCGCTTCATAAAGGGAACAAACGATATATATGGGTATTTTTTGCTATGACTAACTGAATGTGTACCTGGTTTTGTTAGTTCTAACTGATTCCACCGGTCAACAATAATCCCACGTATATTTTGATCGATAACTGTATGTAATAATTGCATATTGATGAGCGCATGATCTAGACGTCCCCCAGTTACACCGAACATGTATATTTTTTGTGGTGTTAAATCTAATGCTTTTTGCAAAGCGATTTCTAAATCTGTCTCATTTTTTTCTACAGGATAAGCTTGATAATAAATAGATCGATCCTTAACGATTTTCCGTTGTTTACTGTCCATTGAATCGAAGTCGCCTATAGCATAGCTAACCGTCACTTCATGTTCTATTAACGTCAAAGCTCCGCGATCCACCCCAATCCATAAATCAACTTCATCTATAAATGGTCGTAGTTCGGGTATAGAATCAATCGGGCCATTTCCCATCATACCTATGACTCTCATAAGGCTCACTCCCTTTACATACGTGACTTAATTTTCATGCGAAGGACTATTCATAGATACCGTTACCGTCATAACAGTATGGTTAGAGCCTTTATCAACAATCGTCTGCAATGCTTGTTCTAATCCATCAAAAATCTTAATGATATCTCCTTCTAATTTAGTTGCATAATGAACAGGCGTAACGGTTGCATATGCTTTCATTTGCTCAATCTGCTCACTAATAATATCCATATAATGGTGACTACCGAATGGATAAAGTGCAAACTTAACGGCTGCATAACGATGATGTTGTTTTATAGTTTCGTAGTTAGCTGGCGTCTCATCTGCTGAAAGATAAACATTTCCGTTAGAATCTCCTGGACATCCTATAGAATAAGTCGCTTGAAAGGCAACATGTTTATCTGAATTTGCTGCATGAATTAAAATCGACTTCGTTACATCAAACACATGCAGTAGTCTTCCACGTACAGTTGTTGTTACATCATCTGTCTTGATCCATACATTTGACGTATCCGTTTTATGTATAGAACCTTTAATAATATCTATAAAATCATCACTCATCGGATGAAGTGAAAAACTCGCCCCAGCAATCATGTTATCTTCATTTTGGTGATCTAACATGATTCATTCTCCTTTCATGCATTTGTTTTAATTTAAACATAAAAAAAGTACTTTTGTATCAAGTATAAGTGTGAAAAAAGATTATCACAACTCGTAATAAAAGTACAATAAATTTTATAATTAAACTACTCATCTTTTCAGTGAATCATAATAAATATCTCCATTATGTTACTAATTCCCAAAACTGTTTTGCCGCTTTTGAGAGAGACCTATCTTTTAACTTCATAATCACGGGTTCTACACTTAAATCAAATTGCTTTAATGTATATAATTGAATACTTTCAAATAATAAAGATTTATAATGCATACGTGGAATAATAGATATCCCAATTTCTCGATTTACAAGTGAAACGACCATTGGTACATCTTTGCATTCAATGACAATATTCGGCTTTACATCATTTTTTTCAAATGCTTTTAATATATTATCGTGAAAAAAATAACCTTCCATAGCGCCTAACATAATAAAAGGATAAGGAGCAATTTCTTTTAAAGTAGGATGAGCTGAAAGGAATTTAGCCCAACGTCTCGGAACAATAAGAACGGCATGTTCTTTTTTCAACCTTTTCATGTCATATAATTCCGCTTGAGTTGGTTTTAAAAGAAAAGCGAGATCAATTTCTTTTTGTTTTAACTTTTTAAGTAATCCTTCTGAATCCCCTAGTATAATATTTAATTTGATCTGCGGGAATCGTTCTCTAAAATTAGCAATGTACTTTGTTAATATATTTGAACAAGCTGATGAAACACCTATACGTACAGTGCCTCCTTTCCCCTCCTCTATTTCACGTATACGTCTTTTTATTTCTTCCATTTGATTTAATGTTTGTTCCGCATATTTATATAACAAATGCCCAGATTCTGTTAATTCCCATTTTTGTCGATAACGATGAATTAAAGTTGTTCCTAATTCTTTTTCTAATTCTTTTAAAAGCTGACTTAATGGCGGTTGAGCAATATTTAAAACTTTAGCTGCCTTTGATATATTCTTTTGTTTAACAATTTCTTTATAATATTGTAACTGGCGAATATCCATATTTGATCCCCTGCCATCATATGTTTTTTCATATGTCATGGTATAAAATTATATATTTTTAATATATCATATTTTATGCTATTCTGGAAGGAAGACTGTTTTTAAAGAGAGGGGGAATTTAGTGAACCATATACATGTAACAATAAAGAGGCTATTCGTTTACATATGTGGTTTATTTTTCCTTGCGTTCGGTGTTAGCTTTTCTATACAGGCGGATCTTGGCGTGTCGCCTGTTTCATCGTTAGCTTATGCCTTCACCCTAACAACTGGTTTTTCTGTAGGATTGATGACAATTGTAGCAAATATTTTATTTATTATTGTTCAGGTCATTTTAAGCAAACGATTTAGCCTAAGAGGGTCAATTGTACAATTAATGATTTCATTTGTATTTGGATTTTTTATTGATATGACATTACTACTCTTGCAACTTTTCCCTACCCCTAACACGTTCCTCATGCAGTGGGTATTTTTGATAATCAGTTTATTTTTGATGTCTATAGGATTATTCGGTTGTTTTAGCTCTAAATATACGTTAATGCCCTATGATGAATTAACTCATGTCATTAGTGAAACATTTAACATTAATCTTGGAAAAGCGAAAATTTATGGTGATTTAATAAATGTCGTATCCGCTGGGGTCATATGTATCGTTTTTATTCAATCGTTAGGTTCTGTCGGAATTGGTACAATCATTGCAGCATACTTCATTGGTAAAATTTTAGGGTGGCTCATGAAAATGTATCAAAAGCCTTTAATAAATTGGATGAGCAAAACTAAAGATGGCACATCTAAAGTAAAAGAAATAATGATCCGAGATGAGCAAACAAGCTCTTAATTGATTTTAATATGGAAGGGGTATTCGCCCTCCTTATAACCCCCTCCCTACATGACGCTTATACTCTTACCAAATAACTTATACAAAAACAGCCATAAATAAGCTTAACTCGCTTTTTATGACTGTTATTTTTTAATCTACTATGAAATTTTTAAGACAGAATGAAATAACTTATCATCAAACGCCTTAATGATTTATCTTATGATGTTTGTAACAATTGGCTTTTCATTGATTCACTCAAAGGAACGGGTTTTCCAGTTCCAGGATTTACATAAACCATTCGTCCCCTGCCTGTTAAACTAATATCATTATTTTCCGTAACAGCCATATAATGAATATCAAACGATGTATTGCCGATATGTGCAACCTTAACGTAAAGTTTTATTTCATCATCAAAAAACATTTGTTTATGAAAATCACATTGCAAATCAGCTACAATAGGTATTCCACCATTTTGATCTAAATTTTTAAATAGACCAAGTTTTTTTAAAAATTCAATGCGTGCTTGTTCAAAGTAAATAAAAGGTGATACGTTATTGACGTGTCCAAACATGTCTGTTTCAGAAAATCGGACACGAATTGTAACGTAAAACGAAAACTCTTCCTTCCATTTTTTAAAATCGTCAATATATGTAATCGATTTCATTTTTAAGATTCCTCCTTTATCTTTATTATATACTAAGAAAGCCTCTTACATAAATACGTAAGAGGCTTGAAATCCGAATAAATTAGTGGGCATTGTCACTTCCAAAGAAGTTTTTAAACGCTTGGATTGTTGTTGCTCGATTCACTGCGGCAATTGATGTTGTAAGTGGAATCCCTTTAGGACATACTTGCACACAGTTTTGTGAGTTACCACAACCTGAGACGCCTCCGTCATCCATTAAGGCTTCTAAACGTTCACTTTTGTTCATAGCACCTGTTGGATGAGCATTGTATAACCGTGGTAGTGATAAAAGTGCAGGTCCGATAAAGTTTGATTTATCATTAACATTCGGACAGGCTTCGAGACAGACACCACATGTCATACACTTGGAAAGTTCATACGCCCACTGACGTTTTTTCTCAGGCATACGCGGGCCAGGACCTAAATCGTGTGTTCCATCAATTGGAATCCACGCTTTAATACGTTTTAAATCATCAAACATCCGACTGCGATCTACGAGTAGGTCACGTTCAACTGGAAATGTGCTCATTGGCTCTAGACGGATCGGTTGTTCAAGTTCATCAACTAATGTTGAACACGCTTGTCGTGCTGTTCCGTTAATGACCATTGAACAAGCACCACAGACTTCTTCTAGACACGCCATCTCCCATTGAACGGGACTTACTTTTTCCCCATTTGCATTAACTGGATTTTTTTGAATTTCCATTAAGGCCGAAATGATATTCATATTATGACGATACGGGACATGAAATGTTTCTTCGTAAGGGGTAGCGTCTGGACTGTCTTGGCGTGTAATGATCAGTTTAACTGTTTTCTCCTCAGCCATTATTACTTGCTCCCTTCACTTTTTTTAGTATAATCCCGAGGTCTAGGTTTAATATGTGAAATATCTACATCTTCATAAGTGAATACTGGTGCATCATCTTCACTATCATAAGTAGCAATTGTAGTCTTTAACCATTCTTCGTCATTACGGTATGGGAATTCTGGTTTATAATGGGCGCCACGGCTCTCATCGCGATTGTAAGCACCGAGTGTAATAACTCTTGCTAAATGTAACATGTTTTTGAGTTGACGTGTGAACATAACACCTTGGTTGCTCCAGCGCGACGTATCATTAATACTAATATTTTCCCAGCGCTCCATTAATTCTTGAATTTTTTCATCAGTTTTGAGTAAGCTTTCATTTTCTCTAACGACCGTCACATTGTCTGTCATCCATTCACCGAGTTCTTGATGAAGCTGGTAAGCATTTTCCCCGCCATCCATCTTCATCATTTTTTCAAATTCTTCTTCTTCTTCTTTGACATAGCGGTCAAATAACGTGGATGACACTTCTGTTGCACTCTTATTTAATCCTTCAAGGTACTCGATTGAACTTCTACCTGCAACATCTCCACCATAAATAGCGGATAATAAAGAGTTTGCACCTAAACGATTTGCGCCGTGTTGTGAGTAGTCACACTCACCAGCTGCAAAAATACCTGGAATATTTGTCATTTGATCGTAGTCGACCCACAATCCACCCATTGAATAATGAACTGCCGGGAAGATTTTCATTGGAACTTTCCGTGGGTCATCACCAACAAATTTCTCATAAATGTCCATAATACCCCCGAGTTTAACATCTAATTCTCTTGGGTCTTTATGGGATAAATCTAAATAAACCATATTTTCGCCATTAATACCTAACTTTTGATTGACGCATACATCAAAAATTTCCCGAGTTGCAATATCACGCGGTACTAAGTTTCCATAAGCTGGATATTTCTCTTCCAAGAAATACCATGGCTTACCATCTTTATATGTCCAAACACGTCCACCTTCTCCACGAGCTGATTCACTCATTAGGCGCAATTTATCATCGCCAGGGATGGCCGTTGGATGAATTTGAATAAATTCACCATTCGCATATTGTGCCCCTTGTTGATATAAAGCACTTGCTGCTGATCCTGTATTAATGACAGAGTTTGTCGATTTTCCGAAAATAATACCAGGACCACCTGTCGCCATAATTGTTGCATCTGCAGGAAATGATTTGATTTCATGAGATTTAATGTGCTGTGCTACGATTCCTCTACCAACACCTTCATCATCTATGACTGCACCGAGGAATTCCCAGCTTTCATATTTTGTTACATATCCTTCTACTTCTAAGCGACGCACTTGCTCATCTAATGCATATAGTAATTGTTGACCTGTAGTTGCCCCAGCGTATGCTGTTCGATGATGTTGTGTACCACCGAAACGACGAAAATCAAGCAAGCCTTCTGGTGTACGGTTAAACATGACTCCCATACGATCCAACATATAAATAATATTTGGCGCTGCTTCACACATCGCTTTAACTGGTGGTTGGTTTGCTAAAAAGTCACCACCATAAATTGTATCATCAAAGTGAATCCAAGGTGAGTCTCCTTCACCTTTTGTGTTTACGGCACCATTGATACCGCCTTGGGCACATACAGAGTGAGATCGTTTAACGGGTACGAGAGAAAATAAATCTACTGGTATACCTGCTTCGGCTACTTTAATTGTTGCCATGAGACCAGCAAGTCCACCGCCAACAACAGCAATTCTTTGATTACTCATCTTTCAGTACTCACTCCTCTTTACGTTGTTTTAAACTCCATATGCAAACTGAATAATTGTTCTTACACCAATGTAGCTAACGATTAAAAATACTAATACTGTCGCGTATGTAACGATTTGTTGTGAGCGTGGTGATTGCGCGATGCCCCACGTTACAGCAAAGCTCCATAAGCCGTTTGCTAAATGGAAAACTGTTGAAATAACACCGATAATATAAAACCAGAACATAAAGGGTTGTGTTAAAATGCCTTCCATTAAGCTATAATTTAAATCTACATTTCCTAAACCGACTTGGACACGAGTTTCCCAAACGTGCCATACGATAAAAATGAGTGTGACAATTCCTGTGATCCGTTGTAAGAAAAACATCCAATTGCGGAAAAAACCATAAGTTCTTACATTATTTCGCGCTACTAAAACAATATAAACACCAAGAATTGCGTGAAATAAGATCGGTAAATAAATCACAAATATTTCTAGAAATGTCACAAATGGAAGGTTTGCCATGAAATTAGCTGCTTTATTAAAGCTTTCCTCTCCATATACGGCAAAATGGTTCACAACTAGGTGTTGGACGACGAATAAACCAATCGGAATCACACCTAAAAGTGAATGTAATCTTCTGTAGAAAAACTCACGATGTTCAGCCATCTTTTTGCCCCCCTTGTTTAGTCATGGTCATTTTAAATTTATATTTTATTGTTCACAACAAAGCAATTGATTATGAAAAGGAATTATTCCATTTTATGCTTTGTGTGTACATTTGACAACATCTTCATTGTACTGCTATCTACAAAAACCGTCAAGAAAAGGACACATTTTAAAAACAAATTCATATTGAAAAAATAAACTATAAATGAAAAGAGTGCTTGCACAAAACTTAAATTATATAGATAATAAATCTAGTAATCTAACTTCATATTTAAAGTTGTAGACATAGAAAGGATGTCATCAATGGTAAAAAAGCAGCAGTTATTACCTGTATCTCTCCTAACTGATCTTGATTCACAAACAGTCGGTTATGATGTACTAAGATACATAAGCTTGCCACAACTTTTAGGGCAAGAAACTGACACATTACTTTACTATATGGGGAGAAATCTCGCCCGAGCTTTTGATATAAAAACATTGGAAGACGTTTATTTTATGTTTGATAAGTTAGGTTGGGGGCGATTAGAGCCTATGAAAGAACGAAAAAATTCGATCGTTTTTTCCTTAATGGCTGATGCTGTCGTCAAGCGGCTCAAAGCACCTTTTCCAACAGAATTTCGACTTGAAGCCGGGTTTTTAGCTGAAGCTATGCAGCTTATACATAATTGTGAATGCGAATGTACTGAATCGGTTCAACGAAATGTCCACCAAATTCAATTTAAAGTCGTATACATGGATTAAACATAATAGGTGCGCTTAATAGGGGCACCTTTATTTTTGTGCGTGATTCAAATGCTCAATAACAGCCTCAGCAACATTTCTCGGTATTCCTAATTTTCTAATATCCTCAAGCGTTGCTTTTCTTATATTTTCTAAAGATTTAAAGTGACGTAGCAATAGTTTCCGACGTTTTGCACCGACGCCTGGTATTTGATCTAATTCTGATTGAAAAAGTCCTTTGCCACGAAGTTGTCGATGAAATGAAATAGCAAAACGATGCACTTCATCTTGAATGCGTTGAATAAGATAAAATTCTTGTGAACGTCTTGCAAGTGGAACGACTGTCGGTGGTGAACCATACAATATATTGCTTGTTTTATGACGCTCATCCTTCACCATGCCACATACTGGTACATCTAAGCCTAGTTCATTTTCTAAAACGTCTATAGCTACATTCATTTGCCCTTTTCCCCCATCAACCATTATTAAATCGGGCAATGGTAAACTTTCCTTAAGCACACGTTTATATCGACGCCGTATAACTTCACGCATCATTTCATAATCATCTGGACCTTCCGCGTGACGAATTTTATATTTTCGATATTCTTTTTTATCAGGACGCCCATCAATAAATACGACCATTGCGGAAACGGGATCTGTCCCTTGAATATTTGAATTATCGAACGCTTCAATCCGATGAGGTGTTTCAATATGTAACGCATCCCCGAGACGCTCAACAGCTAAAATCGTTCGTTCTTCATCTCTTTCAATCAAGGCGAACTTTTCTTTTAAGGCGATTTGAGCATTGTTTGTTGCAAGTTGAACGAGTTTTCTTTTTTGTCCGCGAAAAGGTGTATAAACATGAACATCTAACAATTCTTGCAAAATGCCCGCGTCTGACCCAATTGGAAGTAAAATATGTTTAGGTTTCAGATGATTTTGATGCAAATAAAACCGTCCAATAAAACTTGTAAAAGCTTCTTCAGCTTCGCCAAAAAATGGAAAAATAGATACATCTCTTTCAATCATTTTACCTTGTCGAATAAAAAAGACTTGGACACACATCCACCCTTTATCATAGCTAAATCCGAATATATCACGATCAATACGGTCATTTAAAACCATTTTTTGTTGTTCCATAACTGTTTCAATATGGCGTATTTGATCACGTAATTCTTGTGCACGCTCGAAAAGTAAATTTTCACTCGCTTCGTACATTTTCGTTTGCAATTCTTTTTTCACATGTTCATAACCGCCTTGTAAGAAAGATGTAATTTCTTGAATAATCTTTTTATATGACTCGGTTGAAGGTGGGTGTTCGCTACAGGCTAAGCATTGCCCCATGTGATAATATAAACATGGACGGCCAGATGGGTTGTTACACTTTCGCAATGGATACATTCGGTCAAGTAACTTTTTAGTTTCACGAGCCGCTAAGACATTTGGATAAGGTCCGAAATACTTTCCTTTATCGCGTTTAACATTTCGTGTAATGACTAATCGCGGATGTCGTTCTGACGTAATTTTTAAATATGGATATGATTTATCATCTTTCCATAAAACGTTATATTTCGGATTATATTTTTTAATAAGATTCATTTCTAAAATAAGTGCATCTATTTCTGTTGATGTGACGATATATTCGAAATCAACGATTTCTTGAACGAGACGTTGTGTTTTGCGGTCATGAGCCCCTGTAAAATAAGAGCGAACACGATTTCTAAGAGATTTGGACTTGCCAACATATATGACTGTTTGATGCTTATCCTTCATTAAATAACATCCTGGTTTTAATGGAAGAACATTTAATTTTTCTTTAATGAATGTGTTCATACACATCGCCATTCCCTTTACATCATTAAATGAAGAGGATCCCTTGTTTAATGATGTAACAAGGGATCTTTGAAAATGAATTATGAAGCATGTTTGTTAATTAATTCAGCTAATTTTTCTTTAGGCTGGAATCCTACAACTTGATCAACAACATCGCCATCTTTAAATAAAAGTAGTGTAGGAATACTCATAACGCCGTATTTTCCTGCAGTTTCTTGATTATCATCGACATTTAATTTTACAATTTGAACTTTGTCGCTCATTTCTTCATCAAGTTCTTCTAAAACAGGTCCAATCATTTTACAAGGACCACACCAAGGTGCCCAAAAATCTGCAAGTACGAGACCTTCTGAAGTCTCTTGTTCAAAATTTTGATCTGTTACATCTAAAATTGCCATTTATTTTCCTCCTCATATCTTGAGTCTCGACTGAATTATATCACCGTTAGTATAACCTTTCTAATACTTTGCTTATACACGTTAACATATTTCATCATACATAAAAAACCCGCTTAACGATACTCTTTAACATCAATTAAGCGGGCTATGTAATTATTCAGTCATCATTCTTTTAGCTTTTTGATTTCTTCAATAAGTAAAGGTACAACTTCAAACAAATCACCGACAATACCGTAATCAGCAACATTGAAAATATTTGCTTCTGGGTCTTTGTTGATGGCAACAATCACTTTTGAATTTGACATGCCTGCTAAATGTTGAATGGCGCCTGAAACACCAACAGCTATATATAAATCAGGTGTGACGACTTTTCCTGTTTGGCCAATTTGCAGAGAGTAATCACAATACTCAGCATCACATGCTCCACGAGAAGCTCCAACAGCACCACCTAGTAATTCAGCAAGTTCATATAATGGTTCAAAACCTTCCGAACTTCTAACACCTCGTCCACCAGCGATAACGACGCTCGCTTCAGACATATCAACACCTTCAGATGTTTTACGAATCACATCTTTAATAACAGTTTTTAAATCCTTAATGTCTACATCTTTTTCTTCAAATTCTCCAGAACGAGATTCGTCATGTTCCAACATTGGTATATTGTTCGGGCGAATTGTAGCAAATATAAAGTCATCAATGATTACCTTTTTTTCAAAAGCTTTTCCTGAATAAATCGGACGTGTGAAAACGACATCGTCACCTTCAACATCTATATCAGTTGCATCAGATATCAAACCGACATTTAACTTGCTCGCTATTTTTGGTGTTAAATCTTTTCCTATTGACGTATGCCCCATCACAATACCATTAGGTGATTCATCATCGACCACAGACATAACTGCTTGAGAATATCCTTCTGATGTATATGCATCTAAACGGTCATGTTTAATTGCGATGACTCGATCAGCGCCATAAGCAATCATCTCTTCACCTTGATTTTTCATATCTTTAGCACCACAAAGTACACCAACAATCTCACTGTTTTCATTTATTTTTTTTGCTGCTGCAATTGCCTCAAAGGTAACATTGCGTAACTCTCCATCTTTCTCTTCACCGATCACTAGTAATTTATCACTCACAACAGATAGCTCCTTTCTGTTATAAATATATCATTACAATACTTTAGCTTCATTTTTAAGCAAGGATACGAGTTCTTTAACTTGGTCTTCAATTTCTCCTTCAAGAATGCGTCCGGCTTCTTTTTCTGGCGGCAAAAAGACGTCAACGGTTTTTGTCTTCGGTTCAACGTCTTCTTCATCCAAATCAAGATCATCTAACTCTAATTCCTCAAGAGGCTTTTTCTTCGCTTGCATAATACCTGGAAGTGAAGGATATCTCGGTTCATTTAATCCTTGTTGACATGTCACAAGCAATGGTAAAGATGTTTCAATTTTTTCTACATCACCTTCAACATCTTTATCAATCAGAACTGTCTCACCATCAATTTCTAAATCAACAATTGTCGTGACATATGGGATATTTAAACGTGTAGCTAAACGTGGCCCTACTTGTCCGCTCGCTTCATCAATGGCTACATTTCCAGCTAAAATAAGATCAACGTCTTTATCAGCAAAATAAGCTTCCAAAATCTGTTCTGTTGTGTATTGATCACCTTCATCAAGATCAAACTCAGTATTAATTAAGACAGCTTTATCCGCTCCCATCGCTAACGCCGTTCTTAACTGTTTTTCTGAATCCTCATCACCAATTGTTACAACGGTCACTTCCCCACCATGTTCATCCCTTTGAACAATTGCCTCTTCAACAGCATACTCATCGTAAGGATTTATAATAAATTCTGCACCTTCATCATCAATTTCTCCATCAGTAATCTCTATTTTGTCTTCCGTATCAAAGGTCTTTTTAAGTAATACATAAATATTCATATGTAGCCCTCCTTGATTATTTGTCTTTAAAGTTCGGTTTACGTTTTTCTATAAAAGCTTGTATGCCTTCTTTCGCATCTTCTGTTGAAAATACTTGGGAAAATTCTTTAGCTTCTGCTTTAACACCTTGGGAAAATTGACTCGTCTTCGTATACGGGACTAACTTCATGACGCTTGCAATCGTCGGTTTACTTTTTTCAGCAATCTTATGTGCTAGATTCATAGCTTCTGTAAAAATATCATCTTCTGTAACCGCTTTATTTATTAACCCAAACTGATATGCTTCTTTACCACTGATCGGTTTGCCACTTAAAATCATTTCATAAGCCTTTGCTGTGCCAACGAATTGTGGGAGACGCTGCGTTCCTGCAAATCCAGGAATAATACCTAACGTCGTTTCCGGTAAGCCTAATTTAGCATTTTCGGTGGCAAGTCTTATGTGACAAGCCATTGCCAATTCTAAGCCCCCACCTAAAGCAGCACCGTGAATAGCTGCGATGACCGGAACATTCAAATGCTCCATTCTGTCGAATAATTGTTGACCTTTTTCTGCCAATGACCGGTAATCAGCTTCTTTTTGTAAAGATGTAAACTCTTTAATATCCGCCCCAGCCGAGAAAAAACGGCCATCACCTTTTATGACAACTGTCTTAATTGTTGCATCTTGTTCAATCATGTTAAGCCTTTCTTCTAAGTCATTAATCAAAGCACTCGATAGAGCGTTTGCTGGTGGACTTTGGATCGTTAACTCGGCAATATGTTCATTCACTTCATATAATATTTGACTCATACAATCCCTCCTTTTTATTTACATATTAACAAAATTAACTGAGTAATTCATATGTTAACGGTTACATTGAGTGGATAAATCGTTTATTCTTTAGTTATTCCGTTTATAATAAGTTGATGGACGTATTTTGCTTGCTCGACTAAATCATAGCGATGATCTTTCATTACCCAAGTCATAACGATTTCGTCTAATGTTCCAAAAATCATCTGTCTCACTAAAGGTATGTTTAAATCATGACGAAATACATTATGATCTATGCCATATTGAATAACCTCATCAATAACATTTAAATAAGATTTTAAAACGTTGTTAATTTCAAAACGTAACGCTTTTTTTGACTGTCTTAATTCTAATTGTGTCACAACAGCTAAGTGATGATTTTTAGCCAATTGCTCAAAATGGGTCGAAATTAATGTGAATAATTTATCACTTGTCGTTGGTTGCTTATCAATATTTTTTTTAATTTGTTCAACGAAATTTCCCATTTTTTCTTTAAAAACAGAGATTAAAATATCCTCTTTATTTTTAAAGTAAAGGTAAATCGTACCGTCAGCTACACCAGCTTTTTTAGCAATTTTGGAAACTTGTGATGAGTGATAACCATTTTCAGCAATGACTTCAACAGCTGCTTCGATAATTTGCTTATACTTTGGTTTGTTTTTTTTCATAATAATCTCCTTCGTTTTGTGCCAGTTATGTAAATGAATGAATGATCATTCATTTACATATTAACTGAACACAATACCACTGTCAAGATTGAGCTTGTTTTATATTGAAACAAAGTCTAGAATAACGTTTATTTGTTTATATCTTCTTCAACGAGTTGTCTTCGCAAGATTTTTCCTACAGCTGTTTTTGGTAATTCATCTTTAAATTCATAAATTCTAGGTACTTTATAAGCTGCTAAATGTTTTCGGCAAAAAGCATTTAATTCATCCTCAGTGACGTTATAGTTCTCTTTTAAAACAATATATGCTTTAACTGTTTCACCGCGATATGTATCTGGAATGCCTGCTACTGTTACTTCTTGGATAGCTTCATGTTCATATAAAACTTCTTCTACTTCCCTTGGATAAATATTATAGCCACCTGCAATAATCATATCACCTTTTCGATCAACTACATAAAAATATCCTTCTTCATCCATATAACCTAAATCACCTGTTAATAGCCAGCCATCTTTTAATACTTCATTTGTCTCTTTTTCATTATTCCAATATCCTTTCATGACTTGGGGCCCTTTAACAGCAATTTCTCCAACTTCCCCTTGCTCAAGTTCTTCAAAGGTGCCAACTTTTACAATTTTCGCATCTGTATCAGGCCACGGCACGCCAATACTGCCATTTACTCTCTTTGACCATAAAAAGTTTGCATGTGTAACAGGTGAGGTTTCTGTTAAGCCATATCCTTCTACTAAACGTCCGCCTGTTTCTTTTTCAAATTGTTGTTGAACTTCAACAGGAAGTGGAGCAGATCCACTAATACAAGCTTTAATCGATGATAGATCATATTTTTTAAGATCCGGATGATTTAATATACCGACATAAATCGTTGGGGCACCCGGAAATAATGTTGGACGTTGTTTATGAATCGTCTTTAACACTTCTTTAGGATTAAATTTTGGCAATAATATCATTTTTGCTCCCATCATTATGGACATATTCATCACAGCCGTCATGCCATAAACATGAAAGAACGGAAGAACACCTAAAACAATTTCTTTACCTTCCTCAGACTTATAAATCCAGTGACGGCACATTTGCACATTTGCAACTAAATTAAAATGTGTTAACATAACTCCTTTTGGTTGACCTGTTGTTCCACCAGTATACTGCAGTAATGCTAAATCTTCTTTCGGATCAACAAATACTTCTGTATATTCTTCAGACGTCTCATTCATAATCCTTTGCCAATCGTGCACTTTCTCATCTGCTTCTACTTTAACGACCATTTTATACTCGCGCTTTTGGATCATTGGGTAAATTAAATTTTTCGGAAACGGTAAATAATCTTTAATTTTTGTTACGATTGTATGTTGAAGATGTGTTTGATTGACAACATTTGTCACACGTGGCAATAAAATGTCTAAGCAAACGATAAACGTCGCACCAGAATCATTCATTTGATATTTTAATTCACGTTCTGTATATAGTGGATTCGTCTGGACCACGATTCCACCTGCAAGCAATGTCGCATAATAGCTGATAACTGCTTGCGGACAGTTAGGTAACATAATTGCCACACGATCTCCCTTTTCTAAACCTAATGACTGCATATAATGAGCTAATTTCCTTACCTCTGTATAAAGCTCGGAAAATGTCATTTCTTTCCCCATGAAATGAAGCGCTTTCATTTCACTGTAATGTTTAGCACTTTCTTGTAAAAAAATATGAAGTGGCTTTTCATCGTACGATATACTAGTTGGTATTTCCTCTGGATAATGCATTTGCCAAACTTTCTTTCTCTCTATTTTAACCATTAAAAATCCCCCTTATTTTTTTCTTATTCCTATTATAACGATTAATGACAGTTTTTTGAAATATTTTTTTATAAAAAATAAAAAGGCAACACTTTATGTTATGTGTATTGCCTTTATTTTAAATGATTACATTTTTTTATAATAAATAAATGATGCCAATGACAGCAAAAATAACCGAAACAACAATTAAAACTTTCGCAAGTGTTTCCAAATGTGTACGCTCCTTATTATCACTTTAATTTAATCACTGTTACACCTGAGCCACCTTCATTTACTTGTCCTTCCCTAAAGGACGAAATTCTTGGGTGTTCCTTACAAAATTGTTGTACACCTTTTCTCAAGGTGCCAGTTCCCTTCCCATGAATAATCATCACTTTGGAATAATTGGCAAGCAGCGCATCATCAATATAGCCTTCTAATTGGTGTATAGCATCTTCATAACGTTGTCCACGAAGATCAAGTTCAGGACTTACATGTTGCTGAGTTCCCCTAACCGTCGCAACAGGTGTCTGTTTAACTTCTTGATCTATATTTTCTAACGTTAGTTCATCTCGTTTAACAGTAACTTTCATCACACCAACTTGAATCATATACTCATCATCAGAGACTTTTTCTAAAACTGTTCCTGTTTGGTTCACCTTAAGCCATTTAATATGATCGCCTGGTTGTAATGCTTTTGTTTCTTTCACATTCGTTTGTTCTTTCTCTTCTTCATCTGTTGTTAAGTTTAAATGAGCTTCTTCTAATTGTTTCTTAGCGTCAATCCATTCATGTTCTTTAAAGGATTGACGTTCTCTTAGACGCTCAACAATTGCTTCAGCCTCTCGTTTTGCTTTTTGTATTGATGATTTCGCCTTTTTTTCAGCTTGCTTATATAGTGCTTCGCGTTGATGTTTAAATTGTGACCATGCGCGTTTTAGATCATGATATAAGGTTTCACTCTCTAATAATATGTTATATGCTTCATCATAAGCCTTATCAGCTCGTCTTTTAGCTTGTTCAAGAGAATGTATCATTGACTCAACATTTTTCGAATCAATACCGATATGACTTTCTGCCCGTTTTATTATGTTTTGATCTAATCCTAATTGTTTAGATATATCGAACGCATTACTTCTACCGGGCATTCCGATTAATAACCGGTAAGTAGGTTGTAATGTTTCAATATCAAACTCAACAGATGCATTGATAACATTTTCTCGATTGTAACCGTATGCTTTTAATTCTGGATAATGTGTTGTCGCTACAACGCGGGCATCTCTTGAGATAACTTCATCCAAAATAGCCATCGCTAAAGCTGCCCCTTCTTGAGGGTCTGTTCCGGCACCTAATTCATCAAAAAGTACTAACGTTCGGTCATTAACCTTCTCTACGATATCAACGATATTGCGCATGTGGGATGAAAATGTACTTAAATTTTGTTCAATTGATTGTTCATCGCCAATATCAGCAAACACCCGGTCAAATACAGCCAATTGACAACCGTCAAGTGCAGGAATTTGCAATCCTGATTGAGCCATCAGTGTACATAAGCCGATCAATTTTAAAGTAACTGTCTTTCCACCTGTATTCGGCCCTGTGATGACGATTGCTGTATAAGTCGTGCCAATTTCTATATCATTCGCAACAACTTCATCTTTCGGTATGAGCGGGTGCCGAGCACGTTGCATACGAATAATTCCTTGATCATTCATCTCTGGCATTGATGCATCCATTTTTTTCCCTAATTTAGCACGTGCATATATAAAATCTATCTGACTAAGCACTTCAATATTCTCTAGTAAATCATGACTGTTTGCAGATATGTTCTTGCTTATTTGTCGTAATATTCGTTCTATTTCTTGTTGCTCTTGAGTTGCTAAATTTTGAATTGTATTGTTCAACTCAACAACAGCTTGTGGTTCCATAAAAATCGTTTGTCCTGATGTAGATTGATCATGAACGATACCTTTTAATGATTGACGGTATTCTTGTTTAACGGGTAAAACGTATCGTTCATTTCTAATCGTTATAATAGTTTCTGATAACAAATGGCTTTTTGTATGTGTGTATTCGTTTAACAAATCACGTATTTTATGCTCATTTTTCCGAATTGACGAACGGATCTTTTGTAATGTTGTCGTTGCTTGATCAAGCACATTACCTTGTTCGTCAATACACTTTTTAATTCGCCGCTCAAGATGACTCAATCCTGTTATACGATTCGCCATATCTTTTAAAATAGGTAAGTCATCTGGCAAATCTTGAATAAAACGTTTTACATTGCGTCCGCTATGAATCGTTGAAGCAATATGCAAACACTCTTCTATATTTAAAATGCTTCCAATGTTACTTCGATGAACACTTTCTCGAATATCGTATATCCCTTCAAGAGGTATATGTTTATTTAACCGGAGAATGTACATTGCTTCATCAGTTTCCAATTGCATTTGTTTAATTTGATTGATATTCGTTGAAGGTTTTAAATGAGCTATTAATCCTTCTCCTAATGAAGTTGTTGCTTCATTTTTTAATTGATAAATAATTTTGTCATATTCTAAAGCATGAAGCGTTCGTTCATTCATTCCTATTTAACTCCTTTTTATTGATTTCGTTGCAAGAAATTTTGTAACGCTTTTTTCGACCACGTATTAATAATATTCTTCTTACAACTCCACCCTTTTTTCGCTACACGCACACCATGCGACATATGATCGAACATTTCAAAACTGTGAGCATCTGTATTAATCGCTAGTAATACGCCGAGTTCATGCGCACGTTCGATCCATTGTGGTGATAAGTCAAGTCGATTCGGATTCGCATTTATTTCTATAGCGGTGTTTGTTTCTTGAGCCATTTTAAGCAACGCTTCAACATCAACATCATACCCATTTCGTCTGCCAATTAACCGACCTGTTGGATGAGCAATCATATCGACATACGGATTTTCTAAAGCCATTTTTAACCGCGTCATAATTTTATCCTTTGTTTGATTAAACCCTGAATGAATTGATGCGATCACAATATCCATTTCTCGTAAAAGATCATCAGCAAAATCTAGTTGACCATCGGGTAAAATATCCATTTCAATACCGGCAAAGATATGTATATCAGGGTACTTTTTATTCAACCGATCGATCTCGTCACGTTGTCGCCTCAGTCGCTTTTCATTTAAACCGTTAGCTACACGCAAAAACTTGGAATGATCAGTGATAGCTATATATTCATAGCCTCTTTTTTGCGCATCTTGAATCATTTCTTCAATCGATTGCGCACCATCACTCCACGTTGTATGAACGTGTAAATCACCCCGAATATCACGTAATGTAATGAGATCAACTGGATGTTTAAATGCCTCAATTTCTCCTATATTTTCCCGTAACTCTGGCGGAATATAATGTAAATTAAAATGGTTAAAAAACGCTTCTTCTGTTTGAAATGTCAACACTTCACCTGTATCTTCTTTTTCAACACCGTATTCACTAATTTTTTCACCACGCTTTTTGGCAAGTTGACGCATCGAAATATTATGCTCTGTCGAACCAGTAAAATGGTGAAGTGATGTTGCAAAAGCTTTAGGTTCAACGAGACGGAAATCAACATTTATATCGTATTCATCCGCAATCGTCACTGACACTTTCGTATCACCTTTTGCAATGACATCTTTAATGTTTTCTAAACGAAGTATTTGCTTTCGCACAGCTTTAGGGTCTTTTGTAGCCACAATAAAATCAATATCTTTAATCGTTTCTTTCATCCGCCGTAAACTTCCAGCTCGCGAATATTGTTCAATTTCAATAACATCGTCCAAAAAAGCTTCGATATGACATACAGCTGTTAACATAACGTCAATAGGCAATCGTTCGGGACGTTTATTTTTTTCCTCAATAGCCGTTAAAATATTTTGCACAGATTTTTTTCCAAAACCCGATAACTTCTCTACATCACCATTCTCACAAGCTTCCTTTAAAGTTTCAATATCTGTAATGCCAAGCTGTTGATACAAGGCAGCTATTCGCTTGCCACCTAATCCGGGAAGCTTAAGCAAAGCCATTAAACCTTGAGGTATTTCTTCCTTTAATTTCGTAAGAGGTGTGCTTACACCTTGTTCGACAAATTCTTTTATAACTTCATTTGTTCCTTGACCGATCCCTTTTAGTTTGGTGAAATCATCAATTTCCGCTAATGAACGCTCATCTCGTTCTAAACTTTGGGCAGCTCTCCGATAAGCATTAATTCGAAAAGGATTTTCTCCTTTTATTTCTAAATAAAGTGCCATTTCTTCTAATAATTTAATGACGTCTTTTTTATGGACAGCCATCGATATCCCCTCTTTTTAATCAATCCATATAAAAAAGATTGATTTTCGTTGGCTCTATGTCAAATATCTTTGCCGCATGTAAAATCAATCTTTCTATAACTTTTACAAATCAAATAAACTTTCAACATCCATTAACCATAAATCTTGTAATTTATTTGACAAAAATGGTGTTTTCTCTATGATCAATAAAGCAACAGTTGAACTATCGATCCATTCCTGAATGCTTGGCACAGGTGTTAAAGCTAAAATAAATAAAATGATGAATATAAGTAAATAAACTTCTAAAAAGCCTAAGCAAGCACCAAGTATTTTATTAATCGAGTTTAAAACCGGAAGTGCTGCAACGAAATCTAACATTGATGCAATAATTTGCATAGCAATTTTTACAGCAAAAAAAATGATCGCAAAAGCAATGGCATTGTGAAAACCTTTTTTAAGTGGTAGTGACTGTAAAAAGACAGCCCACGTACTATCATCCGATAATTTTGGATATGGTATCCATAGTGATAGTTTTGGGGAAAGATGTTTATAATAGAGGAAAGCGACGATAAATGCTACGAAAAAACCTAATAAATGAAACACTTGTAAAATAAATCCTCTTTTTAAGCCGATAAGAAAGCCAAAAATTAATAGCCCAATTATTATCAAACTAAACATGCCTACTATTCCTCTTCCTCTTTTATTGACGCGAGTAAAACACTATAATCTTCCTTTAGTTTCAAATAATCATTCATCGTGTTAACAGCTGTTAAAACTGCTAATTTAGCTGTATCTAAATGTTGATTATTCTCTTTAATCTCCCGCATCTTTTGATCAACAAGACTTGCAACTAAACGGACATGGTCTGCTGATTCATCACCTACGATCGTATAAGATTGATTATATATGTCAACTGTTATGCGCGTTTTATCTTCATGGGCCACATGGTTACCCCCTTGCTACTTAAATAATCATATGTATGTAATATTTAATTTTGATGATAAGAAAAAGTTAGTGTAAAAGTTGCTTCTTTCATATTAACATGAAGACGAAGGTTAGAAAACTATTCTTATTTTAACATGCTAAATTCCCTGTGTGATTGGAATTTTTAAGAAATATATAAAACCTAACTAAGTTTTTAACACATTATGTGCAAAGAAAAGAGGGTACCTTAATGATTTTTGTGGTTCCCTCTTTTCTAAGTAAATTATTTATGATCGTACATATGCACCATATGTTTCATTGACGGTTTTTATAATGTGCTCAAATGACTTATTGACTTCCTCGTCTTTTAATGTTTTATGTGGGTGTTGATAATGTAAGCGATAGGCGATTGATTTTTCATTTTCATGTAGTTGATCACCCTCATAAATATCAAAGATGTCAACCTTCGTTACAAGAGGTGCACCAGTTCTTTCAATCGTCGCTTTTATATCACCGGCGATGACATCTTTATTAACGATAAAGGCAACATCTCTATGAATTGACGGATACTTCGGTATTGATTGGTAAGTTGATTGATGTTTACAATGATTAAATATTGCCTCTAAATTTAATTCAAACACGTATGTTTCCTTTAAATCCATTTCTAAAGCGAATGTAGGATGTATTTGGCCAAGAAAACCGACAACCTCACCATCAATAGCAATTGTTGCACAACGTCCCGGATGCATATGATCTAATGTTGCTTGTTTAAATGATGCAGAAATGTTTAGGAATTGGAATAATCCTTCCATAATTCCTTTGACGACGAAAAAGTCAACAATTTTTATCTCTTGTTGCCATTCATGATTCATCCACCGCCCTGTTAATGCACCAGCAAGGCGTAATTGTTCATATGGTTGTTTCGTTATTGTCTGTTCAGTCGTTAAATAAACTGAACCTATTTCATAATAAGCTAAATCCATTTGTGAACGAGCACGATTGTAAGACAATGTCTTTAATAGCTCCGGTAATATACTTAATCGTAAATATTGATGATCTTCACTCATGGGCATTGATAATTTAACGGGATTTAAAGGTTTATGTTGTAAATCGGGACTGAGTAATTTAAAGACATCATCCTTTTTAGTCAATGAGTATGTGATTGTTTCCATCAAACCAACGCTTTGTAAGTAATGATTAACATCTCGTTTAAAACGTTGCCAGCGCGTTAACCCACCTGGTCGTGATGCACCTTTTGGCAATGTATATGGCAAATGATCATATCCGTATATACGAATAATCTCCTCTACCATATCTTCAAATTTGGCTATATCCCCACGGCGTGTTGGAATGTTTACCGTAAAATGATCTTCTTTTTGCTGAAATGTAAATCGAAGTCTTTTTAAAATATGTGCAATTTCTTCTGTTGAAATGTTTGTTCCGAGTCGATTATTAATAGACGTTGTATCTATTTCTACAACTTTTTCTGATTGATCAAGAGAATCATGTTCAGCTAAACCTTGCAAGACTTTCCCGTTCGCATACTTTTGTAATAATTGACATGCGCGCATCCCAGCACGTTTGACTCGATTTGGATCAACGCCTTTTTCAAACCTTTGACTTGCATCACTTCTTAAGCCTGTTTTTTGCACTGTTTTTCGAACAGATGCAGGATTAAAATAAGCTGTCTCTAGCAAAATTGTCGATGTTTTTTCATGGACTTCCGTATTCGCTCCACCCATAACACCTGCTAATGCAATCGGTTCTTTACCATTCGTAATAACGATATCTTCAGGTGATAAAGTTCTTTCTTGCTGATCTAATGTCGTAATCTTTTCTTGATCCTTTGCTCTTCTTACGACAATTTCATTTGAATCAACACGCTCAAAGTCAAAGGCATGCAGCGGTTGTCCATATTCAAGTAACACGTAATTTGTAATATCGACAACATTGTTTATCGGTCGAATGCCAGAAGCGATCAAATAATTTTGCATCCATAACGGCGATGGCTTAACTGTCACATCTTTAATAACGAAAGCACCATAATAAGGTGTTAGTTGTTCATCTTCAACCGTTACAGAAATGACATCTGTACTTTTTTCCGTTATTGTTTCAACATGCTCATCGGGCAGTTGAATGGATGTATCTAAAATAGCTGCCACTTCATATGCAACACCTAACATACTTAAACTATCCGCACGATTCGGGGTTAAATCAAACTCTAAAATCGCGTCATTTAAATTAAGAAGTGACGCAACATCTTCGCCAACTTTTACATCTTCTGAAAAGACAAAAATACCATCTGCCATTTCTTTCGGAATATATTGTTCATCAATTCCTAATTCTTGGAGTGAACAAATCATCCCACTTGATTCAACACCACGTAAGTTAACTTGTTTAATTTTCACATCTCCTGGTAATACCGCACCGGGTTTAGCGACGGCGACTTTTTGTCCAGCACGAACATTCGGTGCACCGCAAATAATTTGCAATTGCTCATCACCAACATCGACCAAACAAACTGTTAACTTATCTGCATTCGGATGTTGTTCGCATGATTTCACATAACCGACAACAACATCTGTTAGATCTTTAGCAATATAATGGATACCATCTACTTCGATACCTGATTTCGTAATTTTTTCTCCTAATTCTTCTGGTGTTAAATGACCATAATCAACATATTGTTTTAACCAGTTTAAAGATACGAGCATTTGATTGACGCCTCCTTTATGTATGATGAAATTGTGTTAAAAATCTCACATCATTTAAGTAAAAATGTCTTATATCATCAATACCATATTTCAACATAGCAATACGATCTGGACCCATACCGAAAGCGAATCCTGTATATGTTTTTGGATCATACCCTGTCATTTCTAACACGTTAGGATGAACCATACCAGCTCCTAAAATTTCAATCCACCCTGTTTGTTTACAAACTGAACACCCTTCTCTATGACACATCTTACACGATATATCCATTTCGACTGATGGTTCAGTAAATGGAAAATAGCTTGGCCGCAGTCGAATATCTCGGTCATTTCCGAACATTTTTTTAGCAAATACATTTAAGGTTCCTTTTAAATCACTCATACGTACATCTTGATCAACATACAGTCCTTCGATTTGTGTAAATTGATGTGAATGTGTCGCATCATCACTATCACGTCTATACACTTTTCCCGAACAAATCATTCGCACAGGTTCATTTCCTTTTAAAACTTCCATCGTTCGGGCTTGGACAGGAGATGTATGTGTTCTTAATAACAGTTCATCTGTAATATAAAAGGAATCTTGCATATCGCGTGCGGGGTGTCCTTTTGGCAAATTAAGTGCTTCAAAATTATAATAGTCAGTTTCAACTTCTGGACCTTCTTTAATCTCAAATCCTAAACCGATAAATAAGTCTTCAATTTCTTCAATGACCGAAGTCAATAAATGAGGACCGCCGACTTTAACCGGTCGCCCTGGCAATGTTACATCAATTGTTTCCTGTTCTAACTGTTTTTCAAGTGCAAGCTTTTCTAATCCTTCCTTTTTCTCTTCAATCGATTGTTCGATTGTCTCACGAACTTTATTTGCAAGTTTACCGATAACAGGCCGTTCTTCTTTAGATAAACTCCCCATCCCCCGAAGAACGGCAGTAATCGATCCTTTTCGACCGAGATAAGCAACATTAATCGCTTGTAAATCTTCAATTGACGTAGCCTTTTTAATTTTTTCCAAGGCTTCTTTTTGTAACGTTTCTAATTGATCCTTCAATATTAGTAGACCTCCTTAAATATTTTCATTTAAAAAAGCCTCAAATCCCTTATATAAAGGGACGAGGCTTGAGTCGCGGTACCACCCTTGTTAACACTTAACGTGTTCAACTTTATATGATAATGGATGAAATCATCCAAAACACCTTTACTTGATTATATCAAGGTCCTGGTGTTTAGCTCCAGAGTGAATCGTAACAAAAAGCAGATAGAAATGCTTGCAGTCTATGGCATTTCCTCCCTAAATCGCTTTATGTTTGTTACTTCGTTCCTTCATTGCTGTTTTGAATATGATGTTGTTGGTGAATTATTATAAAAAAATTTTAAGTAAGGTGCAAGTCGTAAAAAATTTTATGTTATCTTTAGATGCTACTTATACATAAGGATACAATATTTGAAAGTATTTGCAAAAAAAATTATTAATCTGCAACATGTCTATATATCTTGCTCAAACTTGATGTACATGTAAAAATCATTTAATTTCGGATGTGCTTGAACTAATGTGTTCTTATTCACTGTATGCATTTTCCCAATACGAGAGATCATTGTAAGCGTGAAAAATTTCTTCGATTGCTTAAAAATAAGCATAAATAGTATTCCTTTGTACACATACGTTTATTTACATTTGTAAGTAGTACATTAATATGCCTGCTGCGATACTTACATTAAGTGATTCCGCTTCTCCGTAAATAGGTATCTTGACAATTTTATGGGCTTCTTGTATTAGATCAGTATCTATCCCTGAGCCTTCATTTCCAAGCATAAGTGCAACTTTTTGCGGAGCTTTTAACTGATGATAAAAAGAAGAAGTCTCTCCAACATCCGCCGCCCATATCGAATAATTTTTATCTTTTAACATCGTTAGCGTATCCATTAAATCTGATTGGATGATCGGAATATGGAATAAAGAACCTTGAGTAGCGCGGATGACTTTATCATTGTACAAATCAACCGTCCCCTTCCCGAGAAAAACGGCGGAAAATCCAGCAGCATCTGCCGTTCGAATCATTGTTCCAACATTTCCCGGATCTTGGATCGCATCTAAAAGTAGCGTATGATTTGTCGGGTAAAAAGGCAATGTTTTCATTTGAATGACCGCAGCAATTCCTTGTGGCGCTTCTGTTTGCGAAATAGCATGAAAAACTTGCGAGCTCACCCGAACAATAGGCAGTTTTCGCATCCAGTTTGGAATTTGTACTGTCCCTTGAACGATAAGTTGATCAATGATCCAATTGCTTTTCCATGCTTCCTCAATTAAATGAAAACCTTCTACTAAAAATGTTTGTGTCTGTCTGCGCCCTTTACGTGTATGTAGTTTTCTCCATTTTCTTACACGCGCATTTTGTATCGACGTTATCATATCATTCATCCCATTTCTTTACTTTTGTCTCATCATACATATTTTAATAATCACCGGTCAAACTAAAAAAATAAATGTTATAAGAGGTGAAGAATATTGAATTTAAATTTACGAAAGGCTATTTTATCAAATATTGCTACAAATGATGAAGAACAATTAGAAGCGACGATCGTTGAAGCGATTCAAAGTGGTGAAGAAAAAATGCTCCCAGGCTTGGGCGTACTTTTTGAACTTATTTGGAAGCAATCTAATAAAGAGGAAAAACAAGATATGGTGCAAGCTCTAGAGGCTGGTGTTAAAGAAGCAACAAATGCGTAAGGCTACTTCTATAAAGGTTTTACATTTTCTATAAAACTTGCTAAAAACAGACTTTAACCTTAAAATAAAGATAAAGGAAAACGAGGAAGGAAGAAGCGTTGTAATGTATATTGAACAAATGTTACAACTCATCCAACAACAAGCTATGTTAACGTTAACCGAAAATAAGCGCAATAACTATTTCCTAGCACAACCGAGCATGAACATACCGTTTCACCAACTACTTGATCAAAAAATTCATGAAGTAAATGAGCATCATCAACAACAAACAAATAAAAATATAGAAACGAATCCAGTAACGACTCAACAAACACCTACAAATTATGAACCATACATAAAAGAAGCCGCAGAAAAGTATAACATCGATGAACGACTCATTCATGCGATTATTAAGAATGAATCTAATTATGATACAGAAGCTGAAAGCTATGCAGGTGCCCAAGGCCTTATGCAACTTATGCCAAATACCGCCCGAAACCTTGGAGTGACAGATCCCTTTGATCCGAAGCAAAATATTGAGGGGGGCACAAAATATTTAAGTCATTTATTACACCATTACAATAACAACACAGAGCTTGCTTTAGCTGCGTATAATGCCGGGCCTGGTAATGTCGCTAAACATGAAGGTATTCCACCTTTTAAAGAAACAACTCATTATGTGCAAGACGTTTTACATGCTTATTTATCCTAAATAAAAAGATCAGCTCTTTTAAATGAGCTGATCTTTTTTGTTTATGGTTATGCTAAAATAATTTCTTTCAATTGCTCTTGATCTAATTTTTTAATCGCCTCAACGAGTAGTTTAACAGCATTTTCAAAATCATCTCGATGTAAGATAGCGGCATGTGTATGAATATAACGGGTAGCGATCGTAATTGATAAAGAAGGAACACCATTTGCTGTTAAATGAATGGATCCTGAATCTGTACCACCGCGTGGCATTGATGAATACTGAAATGGAATGTTATGCGCCTCTGCTGTATCAACGATAAAATCGCGCAAACCTTTATGAGAAACCATAGATGCATCATATAAAATAATTTGCGGTCCTTCACCTAATTTACTATCTGCATCTTTATCGCTAATACCTGGTGTATCTCCAGCAATACCGACATCTACACCAAAACCAATATCTGGTTGAATTTTATGGGCTGCCGTTTTAGCACCTCTTAGGCCAACTTCTTCTTGAATCGTTCCTACACCGTAGACGACGTTTGGATGTTTTTCATTTTGTAATTGTTTTAAAACTTCTATAGCAATCGCACAGCCAATCCGGTTATCCCACGCTTTAGCTAGTAACATTTTATCGTTTTTAAGTTGTGTAAATTCAAAATAAGGGACGATTGAGTCACCAGGGCGAACACCGAATTGCTCCGCTTCTTCTTTGCTCGATGCGCCGATATCAATAAACATATCTTCTATTTTTACTGGCTTTTTCCGAGCTTCATCCGTTAAAATATGCGGTGGCTTTGAACCAATAACGCCTGTTACATCACCCTTTTTCGTCATAATTGTCACACGCTGAGCAAGCATTACTTGACTCCACCAGCCACCTACTGTTTGAAAGTAGATAAATCCATCTTTATCAATGCGTGTCACCATAAATCCTACTTCATCTAAATGTCCTGCAACCATAATCTTAGGTCCGTTGACATCGCCCGATTTTTTCGCAATTAAGCTACCTAAATTGTCAGTAAAAACTTCCTCTGCATAAGGTTGTATGTATTTTTGCATGACGTTGCGTGCTTCTTTTTCATGCCCAGGAATTCCCTTTGCGTCTGTTAAATCTTTTAACATTGTTAAAGTTTCATCTAATTGAGCCATTGAATAGCCTCCTTTATGGGTTATTACGTCAATTATAACGTTTTTTTATGAATAATAAAACTTATTTTTAATATCCTTCATGCTGACGTTTGAAATTAACTTGATTTTTTTTCATATATGCCTTTTGAATGTCTGTTTCATCAAAACCAAGTAAATAGCCTAACTGTAAATAAGATGTAAACATATTTTCATAAGTGGTTTGTGTTGGTTCATTTTTAAAAACTATACACTTATCAAACACTTCAACAAACTGTTCAGTGATTGAAAGAAGGCAATCTTTAATGATGCTCTCATCATAATGAAATCCTAATTCAAGACCAATCGATAAAAGAAAATGAATGCCATCAACATATTCTTCTAAAATTAATGAGCGATCGTTAGCTGCTTTCGTACTCCAAAACTTAAAACATCTCGTCTCATTCGCTAACTCGCCCAATTCTACGAGTAACGCTAAATATTTCTTTTCTAGCAAAGATTCATGTACAAGATTATGCTTAGTTTTAATATGATCATCTAATTTACGTTGCATAGAAAATAAAGTTGTCCAGTTCATCGCTGATTCTCCTTACAATTAACTTTATGTTTATTTAATCATATTTTAGGCATTAAAACCAAAATGATTTTTTGAGGAAAACAGTTAAAAGCCCTACTCTGTTGAAAGTAGAGTTTACGTACTTACTTGAAAAAAATCACGCCATTTTATATAAATTTCCTTTTTTCTTAATAAATAGACGAAGCATAATAATCCTATAAAAACAATTAGCATATATAGTGGAGATATATTTGAAATCCAGTGGCCAAAGGATGTATAAATAAAGGCAAGAGGTATACTAGAAAGGAAGGAAGCTTTTGTATATTCACGAAATCCATTCGATTTTTCGATTAAACATAACGATAACATATGAAAATGCATGAAGGGCATAAGTTTTAATAACGTTATTTGGAATGTTGATAACGATATATGTTTTCCAATCATTTTAGCCTTTAGGCGAGTAAACTTTTGAAATGTCTTAGGCATCCATAGAATAATGAAGTAAAAAAGTACACTTGATAGCGTCATACCGATGACTGAATATAATGTACCCGTTAACGCTCCGAATAAAATTCCCCCAGTCATACACATAAATACGACAGGCACAAATAACAATGGTCTTAACATATGAAAACTAATAAATAAAAAGGGCGCTAACAACCCACCCGTCTCTATATAAGTCATGATGTAATTACCAATCAGCTCCATTATTTGCCTCCTTAAAAGAGCTTGATTGATCTTCTCTTCTCATCATTATGACAGAAGGCGATCATTTATGACGGATGTAAAACATAAAAAAAGAACCAACTGTCAATACATTGGTTCTTTTTTTAGGTTATTTTAAGGCAGCCTTTGCTTGATCAACAAGCTTAGCAAATGCTTCTTCATCTTCAATGGCTAATTGTGAAAGCATTTTTCGATTAATTTCTATACCTGCAAGCTTTAATCCGTGCATAAGCTTACTATAAGAAATACCATTCATTCGTGCTGCTGCATTAATACGTGTGATCCAAAGCTTCCGGAAATCACGTTTTCTACGTTTTCTATCGCGATAAGCATATTGACCAGATTTCATCACTTGTTGTTTTGCTGTTCTAAAAAGTTTATGCTTAGAACCGTAATATCCTTTAGCTAATTTAAGGACACGTTTACGACGTCTACGTGTTGTCGGTCCATTAGTAACACGTGCCATTTTAATTCCCTCCTAATCCCTTAAAGCATTTATTTTGGAAGCATTGTTTTAATACGTTTGTAATCGCTACTGGATACTAATGTTTGTTTGCGTAATTTACGCTTTTGCTTTTGTGTTTTATTGCCAAACAAGTGGCTCGTATATGCGTGAGAACGTTTTAACTTTCCAGTTCCTGTCCGCTCAAAACGTTTTTGTGAACCTTTATGTGTTTTCATTTTTGACATTACTCTTCCCTCCTTCATAGGCTCGGAAATTTATTTTTCTGGATTTGGAGCGAGTACCATAAACATATTGCGCCCTTCCATTTTCGCCTTAGATTCGATAATCGCGACATCTTTTAATTCCTCTGCCAAGCGATCTAACACTTCACGCCCTAAATCTTTATGAGTAATCGCACGTCCCCGGAAACGAACGGAAGCTTTTACTTTGTCCCCTTTTTTGATAAAACGTCTTGATTGTCTAAGCTTCGTATTAAAGTCGTGATCACCAATAGCTGGGGTAAAACGTACTTCTTTCACATTAATGACCTTTTGCTTTCGACGGGCAGCTTGCTCGCGCTTTTGTTGTTCATATCGATATTTGCCGTAATCCATAATTCGACAAACAGGCGGTTTAGCACGTGGCGCTACGAGAACTAAGTCTAACTCTCGTGTTTTAGCGATATCTAGCGCTTCTTTACGTGACTTCACTCCAAGTTGCTCACCATTAGAGTCTATGAGCCTTACTTCCCGAGCACGAATTTGTTCATTCACAATATTTTCCTTGCTAATAGTTAGCCACCTCCAAGTTATAATTCCAATCCTCTGTCAACACGCATGAAGCAGAACGATTGTTTTACATTGATCCATTCACTGACAAGTATTTGTTTATAACATGAATCCTTAATAATTTAAAAAGACAGAAAAAAAGTGTCGGCACACGATGCACCCACACACGTCTCCATATATTCATGAAAGTGTTTAAAACCAGCCAACAGCTTAAAAAGCGTTGAACAGGTGAGAAGCGGGTGCTTCTACTTGTCACAGATCATTTAATTCATTGACTATTTAAACTTAACATGTCTACATGATTTTGTCAACTTTCATCTCGTATGAACATCGTGTTCATACGAGATTTATTTACTTTTTTACTAAACATAAGTAATTATTTTTTCTTATCAATCTCATCTTTAATGAGTTGGGCAAACTTCGCAAAATCGATCGTTTTTGTTTCTTTCTCGCCGTATCTTCTTACATTGACTGTGTTTTCTTCCATCTCCTGATCACCTAAAACGATCGCAAATGGGATTTTTTGTGTTTGTGCCTCTCTTATTTTATAACCGACTTTCTCATCACGATCATCGACATCAACACGTACACCTTCACGTCTTAGACGATCAGCAACTTCATATGCATAATCGGTATGCGCTTGTAATGAAACAGGTATAATTTGGACTTGTACTGGAGCTAACCATGTTGGAAATGCGCCTTTATACTCCTCAATTAAAAAGGCAACGAAGCGCTCCATCGTTGAAACAACTCCACGGTGTATGACAACTGGTCGATGGTGCGAGCCGTCTTCTCCGATATATGTTAAATCAAAGCGTTCAGGTAATTGATAATCTATTTGAACGGTTGATAATGTTTCATCATGTCCGAGCGCTGTTTTCACTTGAACGTCTAATTTTGGACCATAAAAAGCAGCCTCACCAATCGCTTCAACATAATCTAAATTCATTTCATCCATCGTCTCTTTAAGCATAGATTGAGCGTGTTCCCACATATCATCATTATCAATATATTTTTCTTTATCTTGAGGGTCGCGATAAGATAAACGGAAATAATAATCACGGATCCCGAAATCTTCATAGACTTTTTGGATAAGTTCTACTACCCGTTTAAACTCATCTTTTAATTGATCAGGTCGTGCAAAAATATGTGCATCATTAAGTGTCATTGCCCGAACCCGTTGTAAACCAGCGAGTGCTCCAGACATTTCATAACGGTGCATCATACCAAGTTCAGCAATTCTAACTGGCAGATGCCGATAACTATACAAATCATTTTTATATATCATCATATGATGTGGACAATTCATCGGACGCAACACTAAGTCCTCATTGTCCATTTCCATAAGTGGAAACATATCTTCATTATAATGATCTAAATGTCCACTCGTTTTATACAGTTCTGAACTACCAAGAACCGGCGTGTACACGTGTTCGTAACCTAATTTTTCTTCCAAATCGACAATATAACGTTCAATGATTCTCCGGATCGTTGCTCCTTTTGGAAGCCATACGGGCAATCCTTGACCAACTTTTTGATTAATCGTAAATATGCCTAATTCCTTGCCTAATCTACGATGATCACGTTCTCTTCTTTCTTCTAAAATATGCAAATAGTCATTAAGGTGTTTTTGTTTAGCAAAAGCTGTACCGTAAATTCGCTGTAATTGTTTATTTTCACTATCGCCTTTCCAATAGGCACCGGAAATACTTAACAGTTTAAAAGCTTTAATTTTACTCGTAGACGGAACATGTACACCTCGACATAAGTCAAAAAACTCTCCTTGTTTATAAATCGTAATCGTCTCATCCTCGGGAATATCGTCGATTAATTCAATTTTTAAGTTATCGCCAATATGAGCAAACATTTGTTTAGCTTCTGCTCGCGTAACTTCTTTACGTTCAAAAATTAAGTTTTCATCAATAATTCGTTGCATTTCCTTTTCAATCGCTGCTAAATCATCCGGTGTTAGTGAATGGTCCATATTAAGATCATAATAAAAACCTTCTTCGATCACCGGACCTACACCAAATTGAACATCTCCATATAACCGTCGAACCGCTTGAGCGAGGACATGAGCAGCAGAATGTCGCATAATATTGATCCCTTCATCATCGCGGTTAGTAATAATTTCAAGATGACCACCACACTCAAGCGGACGTTTTAAATCGAGCAATTCTCCATCAAGCTTAATTGCTAAAGCATCCTTTTTTAAACCGGGAGAAATCGACGCTGCAATATCTTCTCCAGTTGTATGAAATGGAAATGACTTGTTGGCACCATCTGGAAAAATAATATTAATCACTTGGTTCGTCATTGGCTATCAACTCCTTCATTTAAAATAAAAAAGCTCATCCCTTTTGCATACGTTACATAAAGGGACGAGCATAATCGTCGTGGTTCCACCCTTTTTTCCGTTCTTCATTCATTAAACGAAAGAACGGCTCAAGGACATCATTAACGTTGATGTAGACGCTGTTACTTACTAGAAAATTCGGCAACAGAGTTCAGAGGTGGTAATTATTTGGTGTATTTCGGAAGCTTTCAGCCGACGACTTCCTTCTCTGTCAATACAGTAACAAACAATTATGACCTCATCATAACTTCACGATAACTGTATTTGTTAAGTATTATAACCATAATCGATAAAAATAGCAAATTAGAATACTTATTTTTTTTCATAGTTATAAAATGGAAACTGGTTTAAGGATTTTAACGTGACTCTCTCTTGAAAAATATTAATAACTGTTAACGTTTTTGGTTCAGATGGATGATTTCCATATATATTAATTTTTTGTGGTGCTAAGGCAACTAATGGAGCTAAATTCCATTCATTTATATCAAGTCCGACCATATAAAGAGGTTCATTTCGCATAAACCTTTCAAGCTCCAGTTTAGAAAACCGCTTACCATTTGGTTTGAAAAATGTAAAATTTTCACCTTGTATAACATAAACTTCCTCATATCTTGCCTTTTTGTGAACGATATATTCCCTTAACATATGAATAAATGTTTGATGGTCTTCTTCACGTTTAAATTCATCAATCGCTAATCCTACAAAATAGACGAGTTCCTCTTTAAAAGGCTTCAAACGGAATTTAACGATCGAATCATAATGAAATGAAGTTGTATGCCGTAAATTCTCCATAAAAATAGACGTTAATGTTAAGATAGGATTCTTTTGCTTTTTGAAAGATGTCTCTTCATTATCAGATAATATCAACCAATGTGAAAGTTCTAAAATACGTTCTATTTCTTCACTGTTCTCGAAATAATATATATTTTTTATAATGTATTGAATAGAATGTGTTAAACGATACATGCAAAAGACATCTACGATAGATTGTCCGACATATTCAAGCGTTTGCTCATGTATCATTTGTTTAAGTTGCAGTTGATTCCCCCAATCTTTATTTGTCTTCCACTGTAATTCAATATGTTTATTATAGTGAAATAGTTGCTCACAAAACCTACGTGCTTCTTCATCGCACGTAAAATACAGCTCCAACACTTAACATCACCCTCATCCAAAACCAAACTGTTACATTATATGGATGTATTTTTAAAAAAATGTATAAACAAAATAATTATTACAGATAGCCTTAAAAATCAAAGAGGGTGAGTATAAAAAAAGATTAACACTTTGTTGTGTTAATCCTTATATATCACGACGATTTTTCCCCGTGATTGGAACCTCAATACTCACTTGTTTAATCCGTTCGACAATTCTACCTGCTTTCACATTGTTAACATCGCCACGAGTCGTTTTAGCTAATTGTTCCTCTAATTGAACTAAAGTGTAGTTAGATGTGAAAAATACTGGTAGTCGCTCCATCATTCGGTATTGCAAAATGGAGCCTAAAATTTCATCGCGAAACCATGCTGATTGCGTTTCTGCACCGATATCATCTAACATCAATATATCAGCCTTTTTAAAAAAGTTTACTTTTTGATTGACCGAATCATCCTTGAAAGAGTCTCTAATTTCTCGTACAAATTCGGGCATATAAATGAGCATCGAGGATAAACCGTATTCTTTTAATTTGTTCGCAAGTGCCCCGAGTAAATACGTTTTTCCAACGCCAAATGGACCTGTAAAGTAAAGACCTTTTTTAGGAAGTCCTTCGGGGATTTTGTCGATAAAATAACTCATTTCTCGAATCGCTTGGCTTCTTCCACTTTCAAATTCAATATCATCATAAGTAGCTTCTAAAATCTCCTTAGGCATATATAAACTTTGAATGAGCTTTTGTTGTTCCTTCTGTTTTTCTGCAACTAACATCTTTTGACATTTCATATAAGATAAATGAATTTTCTCGCCTTCGACATTTAAAACAGGTGTATATCCTTTTAACATGTTAGAACATTTATCAAGGGAATGACACGTCGAACATTGTTTGGATTGTGTTTTAAATTCATATAATGTGTTTAAATTTTTTTCAATTACTTCACGCGTTAACTGTGGGTGATCTTTTATTAACTTTTTAATAGCTGGGTCAGATAATACATCCCGTTTTATTTTTTGTAAATTTTGTTGGAAATTTTGGTTGTTTTGCAACCATTTTTTTAATGATGTATGAACAGGTTTCATTAAAATCATCCTTGTACACGATTGCTCTTGCTTGAATGTTTTCGAAGAAGTGCTAAAACCTCTTCTTTATCTTGCTCGCCGTTGGCAGATGGCTTATGTGCAGTTGTTTTCGTTTGCGTTTGTTGCTGTTTTTTACGCTCTTTAAACCATTCTGGTATGACTTCTTGTGATGTTTTCTGTCGGTGGCGATATTTATTTTTACGATTTTGTGCATTTTCAATTTCTTTCTTAGCAAAATTCATTGCCTCTTTAGCAGTCTTTAATCGAGCCCGAGACCAATGGGTTGCAATTGTTTCTAAATATGGACGAGATAATTTCATATTTGATTGAATTAATACGTAATGGACGAGGACATTCATAACTGGCGATGGTAAACCGTGTTTTAACTTAACATCACGTATCATTTTTAGTTCACGTTCTGAGGCTTGTTGGCCACTCGATAAATCTTCTAATAATTGTTTAGGAGAGATCGTTTCAAACTCATTTATAAGCTGTTCTTCTTTTGTTTGTGGAACATCTGTTATGTCCTTTGCGCTTGTGTTTGGTTTTTCTTGTTTTGGGGTTAATCGAATGGTCGTTTGATATTTTTCCGTAAATAAATCATGACAAGCAACTTTAAATTCTTCTCTATCTAAAACGTTTTCTGCCGTAATAGCCCATAACACAGCCTTTTCAATGTCATGAGCAGGTAAATCATATAAGAACATTAAATCCGAAATAAGTTTTTTATTTTCGTTTGTTAAAATATTCTCAACAGGAATCATTCGTTGCTTTAACATTAATTCCATCCAAGTAAAGTCAATTGTTTGATCCTTCTTTTCTGGGGACGTCTGCTTAACTTTAGGCATTTCTTTGCTTGGTTCTACTTTAGGTTTAAATGTGTCAAACACATCGTGGAAAGAAGCTGTGACATTATTCCCGAAATCACTTTGCATTGAAGATGCGAAATGTTGTTTCAATGTTTTAAATTTCAATTCTCCTAAATGATGGTAAAGCAATTCATTTAACATCGCATCTTTAAAAAAATCTTTAGGAGAAAAAGGGCTTTGCAAAACATACGTGTACACTTTTAAATCATTTGCGTTATTTGCATACGTTTTTAATAAGCCGATCGCTTCCAATTTTAACCGTGCCTTATAAATGACGTCTAATGGAGAGTTTAAATAGTTCATCAATGTGTGATGTGTTTGATAAGTCTTATCATTTTGCAAATCCATATCGTTTAATAACGTTTGATACAGCATGACCGCTTGCATCCCAATTAATGGTTGGTATAAATGGGTTAAAGACTTATCGTAATCAACAGATAAATTTCCTTCAAACCGTACAACGTATCCTTCGACAGGTAAAAGTTTGCCGATCGCATTCATCGTTCCTTCTCCTTTGTATGGACCTTATCTCGGTTCGATTTATTTTTATCTGTGTTGATTAATTCCTTTAATTCATTTAAAAAAACGCTAATATCTTTAAATTGACGATATACAGAAGCAAATCGAACGTAAGCGACTTCATCTACTTCCGATAACATCTCCATGACCATTTCACCAATATCTTCGCTGTTTATTTCCGATAAACCACCTTTTCGAATTTCCTTTTCGACATTAATCGCTATTTCTTCGATTTGTTCAAGTGGAACAGGCCGTTTTTCACATGCCTTAATTAAACCACGGATGAGCTTTTCTCGACTGTACTCTTGTCTTGTGCCATCTTTTTTTACGACAATTAATGGCATTTCCTCGATTCGTTCAAAAGTTGTAAAGCGAAAATTACACTGTTCACATTCACGGCGGCGTCGAATCGAACGTCCTTCCTCGATCGGTCTTGAATCGAGAACTTTTGTATTTTTATAACCACAATTTGAACATTTCATTTTGTTCAACCCCACTTATCTTTATCACATAAATATGTCGTTATAAGAAAAAATTCGTTGTTTTTTGCCGAACGATTATTACTGTAGTTTACAGTTTAACATGTTTTAATCATTTTCCATAGAAAAATAAATGGTTGTTTTTGTACGATCTCATACGTAGATATGTACAAAAGCAACCATTTTAAAATTGATTATGATATTTATTTTAACAATGACCCTACATATCTTGCTAAATCAACGACTCGTGCCGAATATCCCCATTCATTGTCATACCATGCTAACACTTTAACTTTTTGATCGTCCATCACCATCGTTGATAAACCATCAATGATTGCCGAAGATTCTGTTGTCGTATAATCAATTGATACAAGTGGCTCTTCACTGTAGGATAAAATATTTTTTAATGTATCATTTGCTGCTTGTTTAAAAGCATTATTAACATCATCAGCTGTTACCTCTTTCTCGACGTCAATAACTAAATCGACGAGAGAAACATTCGGTGTTGGCACCCTTAAAGCCATGCCATGAAGTTTACCGTTTAAATGTGGCATAACTTCACCTAATGCTTTTGCAGCACCTGTTGACGTCGGTATGATTGACTGTGTACATCCTCTTGCCCGGCGTAAATCTTTATGTGGATTGTCTAAATTGACTTGATCAGTCGTAAAGGCATGTACTGTTGTCATTAATCCATTTTCAACCGTAAAGGATTCATCTAAAACTTTAACGACTGGGGCTAAACAATTTGTTGTACATGATGCGTTGGAGACAACTGTGTCATTTTCTGGATCATAAATATCCTCATTGACACCCATGACGATTGTTTTATCAATGTCTTTGCCCGGTGCTGTAATAACAACTTTTTTCGCCCCTGCCTCAATATGTCGATTAGCACCTTCTTTTGTTCTAAAAGCACCTGTTGCTTCGATGACGACATCAATATTTAAATCCTTCCATGGAAGTTCCTCTGGATTACGAGAGCTTGTAAGATTTATTTTTTTTTCATCAATATTCAAACCATCTTCAAGAGGTTTAACTTCTCCATCGAAAATACCGTGCACACTATCATACTTTAGAAGGTGTGCAAGTGTTTCTGGAGGATAGCTCGCATTAATCGCTACAACTTCTAATTGTTCATCCTTAATTGCCTGACGAAATACCATGCGTCCAATACGCCCAAATCCGTTAATAGCTAATCGTGTTTTACTCATAGATAGTCCTCCTAAATATGTTATACTTTTCAAGTTGTAATCCATCAATAGTATATCATAATTATTAAGCAATGTACTTAAAAATTATAGATCATTGGTGTTTTTAAGTCTATTTTTCTTAGAAAAGAGCCACTGATCAAGCAATTTTTTTAACTGATCAAATGATTGTTGAACGGTTCCATTATTATCTATGACTGCATCTGCTTGTCTAACTTTCTCTTTAAGTGGTAATTGCGCATGAATGCGTTGTTTAGCTTCTTTTTCTGAAAATCCATCTCGGCTCATTAAACGTTTTAACTGGATATTTTCATTAACATAAACAACAAGCGTTTTATGTACATAATGTGAGAGTCGGCTTTCAAATAATAGCGGGATATCTAAAACGATGCATTTGAATTGCTTACGTACATAAGCATCTCTTTGATCCAACATTCGTTTTCTAATAGCTGGATGGACAATTTGATTGAGCACTTCTCTTTTTTCTTTATTGGCAAAAACAATGTGGCCTAATGTTTTTCGATCAATCGTTTGATCGCTATTTAAAATGCCCTCTCCAAAATGCGTTACGATCTTTTCGTAAGCTTCTTCACCAGGCATCACGACATCACGCGCAAGTTGATCGGCATCAATCACAGGGATGTTAAAATCCTGAAACATCGAGGAGACAGTACTTTTCCCACTAGCAATCCCACCTGTTAAACCGATAATTAGTGTCATATAAATGTCTCCTTTATTCTTTTTGACAAGTTCGACATACATGTGTTCCGCGACCGCTTATCCGTAATTTAACAATTTCACCACCGCAATAATGACACGCTTCACCTTCTTTTCCATATACGTACAAATCTTGCTGAAACATGCCCATTTCACCTTGTCCATCTACGTAAGATCGAATAGTCGTACCACCTTGTTTAATGGCATCATTTAATGTCTCTTTCATATATGTTTGAATCGCATTAATTTCCTCATTTGTCAATGAGTGTCCCTTTTTTGCAGGATGAACTTGTGCTTTAAATAACGTTTCATCAACATAAATATTGCCCAAACCTGTAACAACTGTTTGATCTAGTAAAATAGATTTAATATTTCGTCTTGTCCGTTTTAACCTTTGGGCAAAATAATTAAATGTAAATTGTTCATCAAAAGGCTCCGGACCGAGTTGATTTAAAGGCTTGTTAGTAGTTTCTTCTCCTTTTTTAAACACATGCATTGTGCCAAACTTACGCACGTCATTATATCTAAGTTGCTCTCCATTCGTAAAGGTAAATATAACATGTGTGTGTTTATTTAATGAATCATCTTGTTGTTGTATATAATATTTACCTTCCATACGTAAATGGGAAACGAGAACATAATCATTAAGAATAAATAATAAAAATTTTCCTCTCCGTTTAATATCTGTAATCGCTTGATTTTCAAGCAGTTGTTTAAACGTTTCTACATCTGGATGCTTAATGATATTTGGCCAATAAACTTCAACATAAGAAATTGTTTTGTTAATGACTAATTGTTTTAATGTTTGACGTATCGTTTCTACTTCTGGTAATTCTGGCATATATCTTTCCCCTTAATTTGCATCAAACCAGCTATTTCCATATGAAACATCGACTTTTAAGGGAACGATTAAGTCAACCGTTTTTTCCATAACATCTGGAACAATCTCACGTAAAATCGACAATTCTTCCTCAGGTACTTCTAAAATTAATTCATCATGGACCTGTAGCAACATACGTGCATTTAAATTTTCCTTTGTTAATGTCTCATGTAAGTCGATCATCGCTTTTTTAATAATATCTGCTGCACTACCTTGTATAGGTGTATTCATTGCTGTACGTTCAGCGAAGCTTCTACGATTGAAATTTCTACTCGTTATTTCTGGTAAATACCTTCTACGGTGCATTAATGTTGACACGTACCCTTGATATTTTGCTTGCTCTACGATTTCATCCATATATTTCTTAACACCAGGATAGATAGCAAAATATCGTTCGATAAAAGCTTTTGCATCTTTGCGTGGAATTTTTAAACTTTGCGATAAACCATAATCGCTAATACCATAAACAATTCCAAAATTTACTGCTTTTGCTTGTTCACGCATCGCCGATGTAACATCTTCATGGCTCACATGAAACACATCTGCAGCGGTTTGGGTATGAATATCGATATCATTTTTAAAAGCTTCGATAAGTTTGTCATCTTCCGCAATATGCGCAAGTACACGTAATTCAATTTGCGAATAATCAGCAGCAAACATATACCAATTCTTTTTCTCAGGGATAAATGCTTGACGAATTTTCCGACCTTCTTCAAGTCGAATTGGAATGTTTTGGAGATTAGGATCAATGGAACTTAGCCGTCCTGTTTGTGTTAATGCTTGGTTAAAACGTGTATGAATTTTTTTCGTACGATCATCAACAACCTTCAATAAACCTTCAATGTATGTTGATTGTAATTTGCCTAGCTGCCGGTAATGTAAAATATGTTCAATAATTTCATGCTTATCACGTAATTTTTCTAGGACATCAGCGGCTGTAGAATAACCTGTTTTCGTTCGTTTAATAACCGGAAGCTGTAGTTTTTCAAATAAAATGACACCTAATTGTTTAGGCGAATTAATATTAAACGATTCCCCTGCTAAAGCGAAAATTTTTTGCTCGATATTTGCTAACCTTTCTTTTAGCTCCTCTCCCATATCTTGTAAGCGATTGACATCAACACGCACACCTGTATGCTCCATCTCTCCAAGAATGAGTGACAATGGCATTTCTAATTGTTCTAAAAGATCTTTTTGCTCATTTGTTATGAGTTTTTCCTCCACATCTGCTCTCAGCCGGTATAACATGTCTGCTTTACGAACAATATGATCGGCTAAGGTTTTTTGATCGGGTACTTGTCGTTTAGCACCTTTTCCATAAACAGCTTCATCTGATAATATATGTTTTTCACCCATACGGTGAGAAATAGCTGGTATATCATGATGATTTTCCGACGGATTAAGTATATATGAAGCGAGTAATAAATCAAATGTAATACCTTGAATATGTATACCATGATTTAATAAAACGACTAATGTCTGTTTTGCATCAAAGACGATCTTTTTATAAGTAGGATCTTCTGCCCACGCTTTAAAGGCGGAAGATTGCAATGCCACATCTGTTGGTATAAAATATTTTTTGTCTTTATTAACGACACTTACTCCTTCAATTGAGGCTTTATGGTAATTGTCAACTAAAGTTTCGATAACGATCGCTTCTTCACCGGTGAAAATATTTTCATTGACATCATCTAATATCGTGTAATCAAGATCTTGTAAATCGGTTTGCTCGCGCTCTGCCTTAAGATCAAACCGATCAATGAGTGAATGAAAGCCGAACGTTTTAAATACATCATATATTTGCTCATCACTTAATTCGCTATACACTAAATCATTTAGTGAAACCGTAATCGGTGAATGTCGATTAATTGTCACGAGTTCTTGACTCATGAAAGCATCAGATTTATATGTCGTTAAATTTTCTTTTAATTTTTTGCCCGATATTTCATCTAAATGTTCATAAACATCTTCAAGAGTCTTATATTGTTTTAACAAACGTGTTGCAGTTTTAATACCGACACCAGGCACCCCTGGGATATTGTCTGAACTATCTCCCATTAGCGCTTTAAGATCAATCACTTGCTCAGGTTTTATATCCATTTTTTCTTCTAAATATGCTGGCGTATATGATTCAACATCTGTAATACCTTTTCGTGTGACATCAACAGTGACGTAGTTGGATACAAGTTGTAATAAATCTTGATCACCTGAGATAACTTTAACTTGCCATTTATATTTTTCACCTTGTGTTGCCAATGTTCCGATGATATCATCTGCTTCATACTCATCTAATTCATAATATTGAATTTGAAAACCATCTAATAATTCTTTAACTAAAGGTATTTGCTCAGATAGCTCAGGTGGCGTTTTTTCACGGCCTGCTTTATATGCGTCATAAGTTTTGTGACGGAAGGTTGTCTTGCCCGCATCAAACGCGACAAGCATATGTGTCGGTTTCTCTTCCTCTAAAATTCGCATAAGCATCGTTGTAAACCCATAAACAGCATTCGTATACACACCTTTATCATTGCTTAGTAAAGGAAGGGCAAAAAAAGCACGATAAATAATACTGTTACCATCAATTAATACTAATTTTTTTGACATAAGTGCCTCCTCATTTTAGGTTCCTTAGTCACCTCTTAAAACTACATCTTATTTTAGCATGATTACGATGGAAATAGAAACGAGCTCATATTTTATATGATATTGTTTATAATCGCTTTGGAAAATAAACATTGAATGTTGTACCTTCATTAACTTTACTTTCTACAAAAATTCTTCCTTGATGCGCTTCAACGATATGTTTTACAATCGCTAATCCTAAACCTGTTCCACCTGTATTTCTACTTCTCGCTTTATCGACACGATAAAATCTTTCAAAAATACGTGGCAAATCTTCCTCATGGATGCCAATGCCTGTGTCTTGAACAGTAATCTTAACATCACTATCTTTTTCCTCAACAATTAAAGTAACCTTACCTTGATTAAGCGTATAGCTAATAGCATTTGCTAATAAATTAATAAATATTTGTTTTAATTTTTCCCGATCTGCTTTTAACGTAATATCTTCATCTATATACGTTTGTAAAGTAATATTTGTCTGTTTCGCTCGTTGTTCAATCATCGGAATCACTTCATCTAACAATGATCCCACATTAACGGAAGATAGATTGAGTTGAAATTCATCTTTTTCAAGACTGGATAACGTTAATAAATCTTCAACGAGCAATTGCAGGCGCTTACTTTCATCATAAATAATTTCTAGAAAATACCTTTTCTCTTCTTCATGTTGAATATCACCTTCTAAAATTGTCTCAGCAAAACCTTTAATGGACGTAATCGGCGTTTTTAGTTCATGTGAAACATTTGCAACAAAGTCTCTTCGCATCACTTCTAGTCGTTTATATTCTGTAATATCATAAAAAACGAGAACTGCACCTTTTAGCATATGGCGTTCATTAAAAATCGGCGCTCCGACGATTTCAATATAACGTTTTTGTTGTTGTTTTTTTTGGATTAATGGCTGCTTAACATTTTTTTCATATAAAAATGTTTGTTGAACAGTTTCATGGATCCGTTCATGATCAAATACCTCATAATATAAATAGCCAATGTAATCCTTCTCTGTTTGACCAAACATTGATAAGATTTTTCGATTAACAAGATGAATATAACCTTTATCGTCGATAAGGACAAGGCCGCTTTCTGTATTATTGATAACCGTTGATAGTTGTTCGGCTTGCATTTGCTCATGAATAGAAAGCTCGCTTAAGCTACGCGCTAAAGCGTTAACTTTGCGACTTAATTCTCCGGAGATACCGTTTGTTGGATGATGCATACGCGCGCGGTAATTTCCTTTAACTAAGTGATTGATTGTATCGATAGATTTTTCAATCGGTTTCACATATTTGTCGTATACATGCAGCAAAACTAATACGAAAATAATAAATTGTATCACTAAAACGGAAATAAGTGTATAAATATTACTAACAAATTGGCTTAAAATACTACCTATTATAATTAATATAGCTAAAAGACCAATCACATATGTAATTAACGGACGCCTAAACAATACTTTCATTAAGATAAATCCTCCATTTTATAGCCAAGTCCATGAATTGTCTTAATGTATGTCGGCTGTTTCGTATTCGTTTCAATTTTCTCTCGCAGCCGGCTTATATGTACATCGACAATTCTTGTATCACCTGCAAAATCATATTTCCACACTTCTTTAAGCAGTTGTTCACGTGATAATACAATTCCTTTATGTGTTGCAAGATATAGTAACAATTCAAATTCCTTTTGCGTAAATGTTAACCTCTTACTATTGATCTCTGCTTCATATTGCTTAGGATAAATGTATAAATGGCCTACTTTGATGATCGTATGCGTATGGTTAGATAATGGTTTTACACGTCTTAAAATGGCTCTTATTCTAGCAACAACTTCTTTAGGGCTAAATGGCTTCGTTAAGTAATCATCTGCTCCAAGGTCTAAACCTAATATTCTGTCGACTTCATCATCTCTTGCTGTCAACATTAATATTGGTGTATCAATATGCTGTCGGCGTAAGCATTTACAAACATTAAGCCCGTCCATTTTCGGCAGCATCAAATCTAATACAATAAGATCATAATGATTGTCCTTTACTTTATCAATAGCATCCAAACCATCATATGCTACATCCGTTTTAAAACCAGCTTTTTCAATATTAAATGTTAACAATGTAACAATCGATGTTTCATCATCGACTATCAAAACTTTTTGCGCCATAAAGAAGCCCCATTTCTTTACTATTTATTTTAGCTTACAACGAAAAATATATAAAGTGAATAATTATATATTAAATGAATTGTTCTATATATATCTTTCAATATTTTTTATACATTTTAAGTATAAAAAAGCTTCTTTTTACAAACCGTAAAAAGAAGCTTTGAGTGAAACTTATTTAAGAATATTTAAAACATCTTTCACTGATTGAGCCGATTTATCTAATGCGGCTTTTTCATCGTCCGTTAAATCAAGCACGATTACTTCTTCAATACCTTTTCCGCCTAAGATCGTCGGAACACCTAAGTATATATCGGAATATCCATACTCACCTTCTAAATAGGCAATTGCCGGAAGTACACGACGTTGATCCTTTAATATCGCTTCAGCCATTACTGTTAAAGATGCCGCAGGTGCATAATATGCACTGCCGTCTCCGAGCAAATTGACGATTTCACCGCCACCTTTTCGCGTACGTTCAATAATTGCATCGAGACGTTCTTTTGAGATGAGTTTTTCCAAAGGAATTCCACCGGCATATGAATAACGTATGAGTGGAACCATGTCATCGCCATGTCCGCCTAAAACAAAGCCTGTAATATCTTTTACAGATAAATTAAGCTCTTTAGCCACAAACGTTCTAAAGCGAGCCGTATCAAGCACACCTGATTGTCCAATCACTCTTTCTTTTGGAAAGCCTGATTCTTTAAATACTGTATATGTCATGGCATCAACCGGATTCGTTAATACAACAATGAAACAATCCGGTGAATATTTCACAATTTCTTTTGTAACAGATTTCATGATTTGTGCATTCGTATTGACTAAATCATCACGGCTCATACCTGGCTTGCGTGCGATCCCTGCAGTAATGATCACTAAATCGGAGTCTTTTGTATCTTCATAATTCGCTGTTCCGGTAATACTTGCGTCGAATCCTTGTACTGGACTAGCTTCAAGCATATCAAGTGCCTTACCTTGAGTCGGTTTTTCCATATCTGGAATATCAACGAGCACGACATCTGCAAGTTCTTTTTGTGCAATCATTAGTGCTGTAGTGGCACCGGTAAAACCGGAGCCAATTACAGAAATCTTACGTCTTTGTATAGTCATGGAACAATCTTCCTTTCCCGCCATCTACATATTTTTAATGAGTTCATCGGCAAATTCGGAGCATTTGACTTTCGTTGCACCGTCCATGAGACGTGCAAAATCATAAGTAACGACTTTTGATTGAATTGTTTTCTCCATTGAACGTGTAATTAAATCTGCTGCTTCTCTCCAGCCGATATGCTCAAGCATAAGTACACCTGATAAAATGACAGATGATGGGTTTACTTTATCAAGTCCAGCATACTTTGGTGCTGTGCCGTGTGTTGCCTCAAAAATTGCATGGCCAGTATCATAGTTTATATTTGCTCCAGGCGCTATGCCAATACCACCTACTTGGGCAGCTAAAGCATCAGAAATGTAATCACCATTTAAGTTCATAGTTGCTACAACATCATAATTTTCTGGACGTGTTAAAATGAGCTGTAAAAATATATCTGCAATTGCATCCTTAACGATAATTTTTCCAGCTGCTTCCGCTTCTTCTTCTGCTTTATTTGCAGCATCTTTTCCTTTTTCTTCTACGATTCGATCATATTCAGCCCATGTAAATACTTTATCGCCAAACTCTTCCTCGGCAACTTCATAACCCCATTCTTTAAAGGCACCTTCAGTAAATTTCATAATATTGCCTTTGTGAACGAGTGTGACACTTTTGCGTCCTTCATCAATGGCATACTGTATAGCTGCACGAACGAGGCGCTTCGTCCCTTCTTCAGACACAGGTTTGATACCAATTCCTGATGTTTCAGGGAAGCGAATATTTTTAACATCCATTTCATCTTGTAAAAAGTCAACGACTTTTTTAACTTCTGGCGTTCCTTTTTGCCACTCAACACCAGCATAAATATCTTCCGTGTTTTCGCGGAAAATAACCATATCAACATCTTCTGGGCGTTTAACAGGTGAAGGAACACCTTGGAAGTAACGGACTGGACGTAGGCATGTAAATAAATCTAATTCTTGACGAAGAGCAACATTTAATGAACGGAATCCGCCACCAACAGGTGTTGTTAAAGGTCCTTTAATCGCGACTTTGTATTCATCGATTTCTTTTAATGTTTCATCAGGAAGCCATTCGCCAGTTTTATGATACGCTTTTTCACCAGCATAAACTTCCTTCCATTCAATCGCTTTCGTACCATCGTAGGCTTTTTCTACAGCTGCATCAAAAACTCTTTTAGCTGCTGCCCATATATCTGGACCTGTCCCATCTCCTTCGATGAATGGAATAATTGGACGATCTGGTACAGTCATTTTTCCTTGTTCAACTGTAATCTTTTCACCTTGTGCCATATATAAACCTCCTATTATTTCTCGTACATGTATATCTTATCATATATTTTCACACCCGCAAAAAGATGTTAAAAGCAGTATATCAAACGTACATTCAGTAAAGAAGCCCGCCCTCAACAATGAGGGAGAGCCACAATTTATTTAGCGATCTTCAAGCATGATATATTCTTGTTTCGAAGGTCCTGTATAATCGGCTCTTGGTCGAATTAAACGATTATTTGCATATTGCTCCATCATATGGGCAATCCAGCCTGATACACGGCTCATTGCAAAAATTGGTGTAAATAAATCATGGTCGATACCTAAACTATGGTATACGGAAGCGGAATAAAAGTCGACATTTGCTGGTAAACCTTTTTCTTCTTTAATGTAATCCTCTATTTTAACAGACATATTGTACCATTTTGGCTGATTTGTTAACTGTGTTAGTTCCTTAGACATCTTTTTCAAGTGTTTGGCCCGAGGATCTCCTTGACGATATACACGATGTCCCATTCCCATAATAAGTTCTTTGTTTTCTAATTTTTTCTTTATGTAGGGAATGGCGTTTTCTTCTTCGCCAATATCCATTAACATTTTCATGACTTGCTCATTAGCCCCACCGTGAAGAGGCCCTTTTAATGTACCGATAGCTGTTGTAACACCTGAATACAAATCAGAAAGTGTAGCAACGCAAACACGAGCAGCAAATGTAGATGCGTTCAACTCGTGATCAGCATGAAGTACTAACGCTTTATTCATCGCCTCAACTTCAATATCATCAGGCTCTTTGCCATTTAACATGTATAAGAAATTAGCAGCATAACTTAAATTTTTATTCGGTTTTACAGGGTCTTTTCCTTGACGAATGCGGGAAAAGGCGGCTACGATTGTCGATATTTTCGCTTGCAGACGAATCGCCTTACGTTGATTGACTTCGTCTTCCATAACATCTGCTTCATCATCATACAAGCCAACGAGAGAAATAGCTGTCCGAAGCGCTGCCATCGGATGGACTGTTGATAAATCGTATGAACGGAGGTGATCGATAATAGCGTCAGGGATATCCATATTGTTAGCTAAATCTGTTTTCAATTGCTTTAATTCATCTTTTGTTGGAAGTTTTAAATTCCATAATAAATAAATAACTTCTTCAAAGCTTGCATGTTCGGCTAAGTCATCGATCGAATAGCCGACATATGTCAATTGGTCATCAATAATCGAGCTAATCGATGATTGTGTGGCTACAACACCTTCAAGTCCTTGTTTTGCTGTCATGGCTAAACCTCTCCTTTTTTTCTACAAATTATTTCTAATCAATGTAAAAAGAGATTACAAATAAATTTACAACTTTTATTATAAGATATTATGAAATTAATGTGAATTGAAACCGATTATGAGCAAGAAATTGATAATCGCTTATTAAAGCGCTTACGTAAAATTTAGAAGTAAATATATGTCTATTTTCCTTCAATAAACTATATATATATATAGTACAAGCATTTTTTTAAGTATGCTAGTATTTTGCATCGATTTAGAGGTGGATGACATGTATAAAGAGACGTTTTACCAAGCATTAAGATTGCTTTTAGTCATTTGTGGGTGCATGAGTTTATATTTATTTTTGAAATATGCGATGATTTATTTTCATCCATTTTTATTAGCTATTTTGTTCTCTTTATTGATGAACCCACCTGTTTCGATGTTGGAAGAACGACTAAAGGTACCTCGGTTTTTCGCAACATTTATTGTATTATTAACTACGTTTATATTTATGATAGGGGCTATTATATTTATTGTAACAGAACTAGTTTCAGGGACAACATATTTAGCATATAAAATACCGACACATTTTTATATTTTTATGGATTTTATAAAACAGCTCTTTCACGAAAAGCTTTTACCTATTTATCATAAAATGTTAAATCATGAACAACAATTAACAGTGAATCAAAAAATACAAGATTTTGGCGAAAACTTAACAAGAACGGGAGCTACTGTTCTTGAAAATATGTTATTAAAAATACCGTCCTTACTTTCAAAACTTCCATATTCAATGACATTGTTTATATTCGTTATCATTGCTACATTTCTTATCACAAATGATTGGCCTTCCTTAAAGCGTATGATGAAAAAAATGATTCCTGCTTGCGGTCAACATGTATTCATACATTTCAGGCGATCACTCGTTGGTTTTATCAAAGCACAAATTACAATGGTTACAATTACAGCTTGTATGATATTTATCGGCTTAATTTTTTTACGCGTTAATCATGCATTAACGATCGTGTTATTTGCAGCGATTGCCGATTTTTTACCATACGTTGGTATCGGTTTTATATTTATTCCATGGATCATATATTTATTTATTGTAAAAAACTATTCATTAACGATCAGTTTATCAATTTTATATATCATTGTTATTATTTTACGCCAAATCATTGAGCCAAAAATTATTTCTGTTCACATCGGGCTAAAACCGCTTACAGCCTTAGTCGCTATATTTATTGGTTTTCAATTATGGGGGCTTCTTGGAATTATGATTGCTCCGATTTTACTTATTTTTCTCCACGCTATTTATCAGGCAGGCTTGATGGAGTATATATGGACATTTATAAAGGGGGCGAATGAATAGTTAAAAACGCCAATAAATAACCGTTCCTTTATTAAGCATATATCTGATGATTTTTTGGATGCCTCTCTTAAGGAGAGGACGTGTCCAAGGAAGAACGAGTATAAAACCGAAAATATCTGTTATAAATCCAGGTGTTATAAGCAGTAATCCCCCGACTAAAATACAAATACCATCGATAATTTGTTCAGTTGGATAACGACCGACTTGCATACTTTCATATGCTTTTTGCCATGTTTCCATTCCTTGTTGTTTCGTTAGCATCACACCTGCGATCCCTGTTAACAGTATTAACAAAATAACCGACCAAGCGCCGAAAGAACCACCCATCCATACGAAAACGAGAATTTCAAGAAGTGGGATGATTAAAAAGACTAACAATAACCAACGCAAGTTATCACCCTTTCTTAAAACAGACCGCATTATAAGACACTTGCATGCCCGTAATAAATATCGCCTTTAGACCCATCAATTGTTATATCCATGCCATCTTCTATTAAATCAAGGGCATCTTTTACACCGACGATCACAGGAATACCTAAGCTTAATCCGACAACTGCTGCATGGGACGTTAATCCGCCTGTTTCTGTCACAAGACCTCCTGCTTTCTCGATAGCAGGCATCATATCGCGGTCTGTTCCATAAGCGACGATAATATCTCCATGTTCAGTCTTTTCATTAACCTCATTAGCCGTTCTAGCAATAACTGCTTTTCCATATGCACTCCGCTGACCAATCCCTTGTCCTTTCGCAATCACATCTCCAATGACGTGAATTTTCATTAAATTCGTTGTACCGCTTGTACCGATCGGGACACCAGCCGTAATAATCACTTTGCTTCCTCGCTCCACTAAATTTGCGCGTAAACTACGGTCAATCGAAATATCAAGCAACTCATCAATAGAAGACGCTAATCGTCCTAAAACTGGATGTACACCCCAAACGAGTGCGAGCTTGCGACTAATCATTTCTGAAAATGTCACAGCAATAATCGGGACTTTCGGCCGGTATTTTGCAATCATCCGAGCTGTATAACCACTCTCTGTAGGCGTTATAATTGCACTTGCCGATATATTATTAGCTGTTAGTGTCACAGACTGACTGATGCCATCTGTGATCGTTGAGCTAGACATTTGTGCGTATTCATTTTCATCCAAGATCGTTTCTGCTTTTAAGGCAATATTATTCATTGTTTGCACCGCTTCAACAGGATAATCACCAGCAGCTGTTTCCCCTGATAACATAATCGCATCTGTACCATCAAAAATAGCATTGGCCACATCAGACGCTTCAGCTCTTGTTGGCCGTGGATTGCGTTGCATGGAATCTAGCATTTGTGTAGCAGTAATGACAGGTTTCCCCGCTTCATTGCATTTTTGTATAAGCTGTTTTTGTACAAGCGGTACATCTTCTGCTGGAATTTCAACACCTAAGTCCCCACGTGCAACCATTATTCCATCACATACTTCTAATATAGAGTCGATATTATCAATACCTTCTTGATTTTCTATTTTAGCGATAATTTGAATGTGAGTGGCTTCATATTTCTCAAGCAACTCTTTTATCTCTAACACATCGGACTGTCGTCTAATAAATGAAGCTGCAATAAAGTCTACGCCCTGTTCTATACCAAACTTAATATCTTCAGCATCTTTCTTTGTCATACCTGGTAAATTAACTTTTACATTCGGTACATTAACACCTTTATGGTCTTTTATTGTACCAGAATTTATCGCCTTCGTTTGAATTTGCTGATTATCATGATCAATTGCCAATACTTGTAATTCAATTAATCCATCATCAAGTAATATTTTATCGTCTACATCTATATCATTGATTAAACCTGGATAAGTTACTGAAAACAAATCTTTTGTACCTTCGATATCTTTCATCGAAATATTAATCTGTTGTCCTTTTTCAATATTTGCAACACCATTTTTAAAAATACCTGTTCGAATTTCAGGCCCTTTTGTATCTAATAAAATCGCAACAGTTTTTCCGGCCTCTTCTCGCGCTTGACGAATGTGTTGAATTCTTTTTTCATGCTCGTTAAAATTACCATGGGAAAAATTTAAACGTGCGACATTCATTCCTGCTTCTATTAAATGACGCAATGTATTAACTGATTCTGATGCAGGGCCAATCGTTGAAATAATCTTTGTTTTTCGCATCCATCTAACCTCCTTTTTATTTTATATAGATAATTCTTTTGATAATTGGTATAACGCTTCATTAAAAGAAGAAGTTAACGTTAAAACGTTTTGAAATGTATCATAAGTAAGTTCATTGTGATGTAAACCGACCATAACGCCAACTTTTTTTAATAAAAGCAATTCTACCGCTTTTGCTCCTAAGCGACTTGCAAGGACACGGTCATAAGCACTCGGAGAACCCCCTCGTTGAAGGTGGCCTAAAACAGTTACACGGGTATCGAAATTTGTCGCCTCTTGAATGCGCTGTCCATAATCGATCGCACTTCCTACACCTTCTGCTAATAAAATAATGCTATGCTTTTTGCCACGCGCAAGTCCACGTTTTAAACGAGCAATAACGTCTTGAAAACGATCCGGTTTCTCAGGAACAATAATACTTTCCGCACCGTCGGCGACACCTGCCCAAAGTGCAAGGTCCCCAGCATCTCGTCCCATCACTTCAATAACGTATGTACGTTCATGCGATGTTGCTGTATCGCGCACTTTATCAATGGCTTCGATAACCGTATTAAGGGCTGTATCAAAACCAATTGTAAAATCAGTACCTGCAACATCGTTATCAATGGTTGCCGGCACTCCAACACATGAGAAGCCTTTTTTTGTTAATGCTTCTGCACCTTTTAAGGAACCATCTCCACCAATAACAATTAATCCATTTATATTGTATTTATTTAATTGTTCAATCGCCTTTTGTTGGCCTTCATCTGTCATAAAAGATTGACTACGAGCAGAATAAAGCATCGTTCCGCCACGATGAATAATATCTCCGACAGATCCGATATTTAATTGATTCATATGTCCATTCATAAGGCCTTGAAATCCATACTTAATACCGAATACCTCTATATTGTGGTAAATCGCTTTTCTGACAACCGCACGAATAGCCGCATTCATCCCAGGTGCATCGCCACCACTCGTTAACACGCCAATTCGCTTCATCATTAGCACCTCAATTATCATTTACATACATTATGTTATGATTCGATAGCAATAGAGGTTGATCAATATCAACCTCTATATTGATTTATACATGTTCTTCAAACATACCGATGTTTTTATATTTTTCCCAACGTTTTTCTAATAATTGCTGTTTTGTATATTGCTTTAAAGTTTTTAATGAATGCTCTAATACGACATCTATATTTTTTGCTTGTTGTTCCATATCACGATGAGCGCCTCCTCTTGGCTCTGGAATCACTTCATCAATAACACCTAAATTTTGTAAGTCGTAAGATGTAATTTTCATCGTTTCTGCCGATTTCTGTGCTTTTCCGGCATCTTTCCATAACAAAGCTGCTGCCCCTTCAGGAGAAATAACAGAATATGTCGAGTTTTCTAACATATGTATATGATCACCTACACTAAGGCCTAGGGCGCCACCGCTACCACCTTCACCAATCACGATGCAAACAATCGGTACTTTTAATCCAGCCATTTCCATTAAATTTTTAGCGATTGCTTCACTTTGTCCTCGCTCTTCAGCAGCCTTTCCAGGATATGCGCCTTTTGTATCAATGAAACAGACGATTGGTCGCTTAAATTTCTCTGCTTGCTTCATGTGGCGTAATGCTTTACGATATCCTTCTGGATGTGGCATACCAAAATTTCGTCGAATATTTTCTTTCGTATCTTTTCCCCGTTGATGACCGATGATTGTCACAGGCAATTTTTTATATGTTGCAATACCTGTTACAATCGCAGCATCATCACCAAAATAGCGATCGCCGTGAAACTCGATAAAGTCTTCAAATAAACAGCTAACGTAATCTAATGTCGTCGGTCTATCTTGATGACGTGACATTTGTACACGATCCCACGGCTTTAAATTTCCATAAATATCTTCTTCAAGTACCGCTAATCTTTCTTCTAAGGTTTTAATTTCTTCTTTTAAATCAAGATCGCTATCAGTCATTATTTCTTTTAGCTCAGTAATTTTCTTTTTCAAATGAAAGATAGGCTTTTCAAAATCTAATAGTTGTCTCATGAAACATGTCCACCTTTCTGATGTAGCTTGAGCAAGGTTGAAAGAAGCTGTTTCATGTCATGGCGGTGAACAACTTTATCTAACTGGCCATGTTTCAATAAAAATTCAGCTGTCTGAAAATCATCGGGCAACTTCTCATGAATCGTTTGTTCGATGATTCGTCTGCCTGCAAAACCGATCAATGCACGCGGTTCGGCAAAGTTGTAATCTCCAAGGGAAGCAAAACTAGCAGATACGCCTCCCGTTGTAGGGTGTGTCATAACGGAGATCATTAAACCGCCCGCTTCAGAAAATCTTTTAATTGCCATTGACGTTTTTGACATTTGCATTAAACTTAAAACACCCTCTTGCATGCGCGCACCACCAGACGCTGTAAAAATAATAAATGGCAGGGATTCATCTTTAGCTCTCTCAATCGCTCGGGCGATTTTTTCACCGACGACAGACCCCATACTTCCCATTCTAAATCTTGCATCCATTACACCGTAAGATGTCTCTTGACCATTAATGAAGCCTTTGCCCGTTACAACGGCCTCTAACAATTGTGTTTTTTCTTGATCACTTTTTAGTTTCTCTTCATATTCAGGAAAGTTAAGCGGGTTATTCGATATTAAATGTTTATCCCATTCCTTAAATGTATCTTCATCAAATAAACTATTAATGCGTTGCCAAGCATCAAGTTGGTGGTGATAATCACAGTTTGGACAAACATACAAATTTTTTTTCATTTCTTTACGATAATAAATTTTATGACAACCATCACATTTTTGCATTAAGCCTTCTGGAATATCTGCTTTTGATTGTTCATTAGGAATGGTCGCATATTTTTTCCTTCTCGTAAAAATATCCCTTAACAAGCTTACTCCTCCTTTTTTTTCAGCACACACCTTCGGCTATACAACAAGCGTGAACGAGCGAGAAACAGGTAGCTAGATTATAAAAAGAATGTATATGAAGCATTTCTATTACTCAGTAGAAATTTGTGATAGTTGTCTTGTCTTCTCTTTAACGTCATCAGGGTCAACTTGAACACGTGCGACACCTGTTTCCATGGCTGCTCTAGCTACGCTCGCTGCTACTTCAGGCGCTACCCGTGTGTCAAAAGGAGCTGGTATGACATAATCAGCGTGAAACTCTTCTTCAGTAATTAAAGATGCAATCGCCTCTGCTGCAGCTATTTTCATTTCTTCATTAATTCTCGTTGCCTGTACATCTAACGCGCCTCGGAAAATACCAGGAAATGCAAGGACGTTATTAACCTGGTTTGGAAAGTCAGACCGTCCTGTTCCAATAACTTTTGTCCCTACACTTTTCGCAACATCAGGATGTATTTCAGGTTCAGGATTAGCCATTGCAAATATAATCGGGTCCTTATTCATCTTCTTAACCATATCTTCTGTTAATATATTCCCGACTGAAACACCTATGAAAACATCAGCATCTTCAAGCACTGTTTCTAAAGAACCTTGTTTTCTTTCAGCATTTGTAATTTTTGCTACTTGCTCTTTGACATCATTCATTCCTTCTGTTCTTCCTTGGTAAATGGCGCCTTTTGAATCACACATAATCATTTCTCGAACACCTAAGTTATGAAGTAACTTGATAATAGCAATACCTGCAGCACCTGCACCATTGGCGACAACTTTAATTTCTGAAAAAGATTTTCCGACTAATTTAAGTGCGTTCATTAACCCTGCAGCGGTCACAATAGCTGTACCATGCTGATCATCATGGAAAATCGGTATATTCGTTTCCTTCTTTAAACGTTCCTCAATAATAAAGCAATTAGGGGCTGCAATATCTTCTAAATTAACGCCACCAAATGTCGGTTCCATCAATTTAACGGTTTGAACGATCTCATCAATATTATTCGTGTTTAAACAAATTGGGAAAGAGTCAACTCCTGCGAAACTTTTAAAAAGAACTGATTTACCTTCCATCACTGGAAGAGCTGCTTTAGGACCGATATTTCCTAAGCCTAAGACAGCGGAGCCATCACTCACTACAGCTACCATATTACCTTTCATCGTATAATCATATACGACTTCCTCTCGATCGTATATTTCTTTACAAGGTTCTGCAACACCAGGGGAATATGCTAAGCTTAAATCATTCGCATTTTTCACAGGTACTTTTGACTGTATAGACAACTTCCCTTGATTCATTTTATGAATGTGTAAAGCATCATTTCTCAAGTTTGACATACCAATATACGCCCCTTTAACTCTTATTTATTTCATGTTTTGTCGAAGTTTTTCACAATATATAACTTCTTAATTATACCAAATCAAACAGATGTATAAAAGTATTACTCTAAACGAGAACATTTTCATACTGTTAAGACGACATTTTTCTTTCCAAATGACTTGTACAATTTTTGCATACAAGACGATTCTGGATAGATATTATACTTTTTAGCTAACTTATATGTTGTTTCATTTTCCTCATAAAAAATATAAATCGGTACATCCCCCGGGTGTTGTTGAGCAGTCTTTTCAATCATTGATAATGCTAAAGTTTTCGTTTCATTCGTCACTTTTATAAATAAACGTTGCTTCGTTGCTTGTATACGTGATTGCTCAAACGGTTTTATATGATTTAAAATCAATTGCATTCGTCCATTTCTATTTTCGACTCTCCCTTCAATTGTAATGATCATTTCCTCTTGAAGCCAATGTTTTGTCCGTCGGTATACATGAGGAAATACAACTGCCTCCATATCTTCTAGTTCATCGCTTATTATTAAAAAGGCCATTGAATCCCCACGACGCGTGCGAATCCCTTTAACCGCTTGAACAATGACAACGCTTTTTAAATGTCGACCGCCTTCTTGATCCGAGACATCACCCAATGATACGTATCCTTGCCTTTTAAGCCATGATCGATATTCCTTCAGCGGATGACTTGAAACATAAGTACCTAGCAATTCTTTTTCGTCTGCAAGTTTTCTCATTTGGCTAAAATCATTGACCTTTGTATATGTTGTTGTTAGCTGTAGATCACCTTTTAATAAATCTCTTTCTTCATGAAATTCACGAAACAACTGTCCTTGTTCGATCGCTTGATCAAGTGATGCTAACAAACTCCCCCGATTATTGTATAATTCGTCGAAAGAACCAACCATAATCAATTTCTCAATCGTTTTTCTATCGACAATATGTAATGAAATTCGCAAACAAAAGTCAAATAAACTTTTAAATGGCCCATCTCTACGAGCACGTATGATTTCCTTGACCGTTTGATATCCAACACCTTTAATCGCAAGCAAACCCATACGAATAGATGATGATTCAACGGTGTATTTACCAAAGCTTTTATTAATATGTGGTGGTAAAAGCGAAATATTTAGCGTACTAGCTTCTTTTATATAACGATGAATTTTTTCGCGTTGATTGGTTACTGAACTTAACAATTCTGCATAAAAATGTGTTGGATAATGTGCTTTTAAATAAGCGAGTCGATAAGATATTTTACTATAAGCGACCGCATGGCTTCGGTTAAAGCCGTAATTTGAAAATTTAACAATCCATAAAAATAGCTGCTTCGCTACATCTTTACTGTATCCGTTATTCAAACATCCTTGGATAAAGATTTCACGCTGTTTGGCAAGTTCCTGTCTATTCTTTTTACTTACGGCACGCCGTAATAAATCTGCTTCACCTAATGTAAATCCAGCTAATTGATGTGCAATTTGCATAATTTGTTCCTGATATATTAAAACGCCATACGTTTGTTTTAAAATAGGCTTTAAATCTTCGTGTGGATAAGATATTTTTTGCTTTTTCAACTTTCGTTGAATATAAGTCGGAATATATCTCATCGGCCCGGGTCGATACAAGGCATTAATCGCAATAATATCCTCTAACGTTGTCGGTTTTAATTTTGTTAATACTTGCTTCATCCCTTGTGATTCTAGTTGGAAAATACCATCCGTTTTTCCCGATTGAAGCAGTTGAAAAGTTTTTTGATCATTTTCTGGTATAGGTGTATCAATGTCAATTGTCTGATCGTTTTCTAGTTGCTGAATCGATTGAATGATTCGTTCAATAAGTGTTAAATTACGCAATCCTAAAAAATCAAATTTCAACAAACCTATCCATTCAAGATCATCCATATCATATTGGGTCATATGTACATGACCCGCACTAATCGTTAAAGGTACATTTGCTAAGAGATTCTTACCTGAAATTACGACACCAGCTGCATGGGTGGATATATGTCGTGGCAAGCCTTCTAAAATCATAGCGACATGAAATAATACACGTAATTTTTTTGATTGTTTCACATACGATGCTAAACGGTCAGATGATTGCAATATGTCTTGAATCGATTCTTTAGATTGAACAGGTATATAATTTAAAATAAAGGATGCGTCATTCTTTTCAACACCCATTGTTTTAAACAATTCTCGAAGTAAAGATCGGGCGGCAAACGTGCCAAACGTAACGATTTGCGCAACATGCTGTTTTCCATATTTTTTTTGAACATAATCTATTACTTCATCACGCCGACGATCAGAGAAATCAATATCAATATCAGGCATTGACGTACGTTCAGGATTTAAAAAACGTTCAAACAATAAATCGTATTTGATCGGATCAACATTCGTAATTTCTAAAAGATATGCAACTAAAGAACCTGCCGCTGAACCGCGGCCAGGCCCAACAAAAATATTTTGCCGCTTTGCATAAGAGACAAAATCCCAAACAATTAAAAAGTAATCACTAAAGCCCATCGAGGCAATTACATTTAATTCGTACTGTAGCCGCTGTTTTATTTTTTCTGTAACATCATGATATTTTTTATAAACAGCCGACCAGCATAATTGTTTTAAATACGAATGGGCATCTAAATGATGTGGGACAGGGTATGCCGGCAACATAAGCTCGTTATTTTCCAAGGAAATATTGCATTTTTGAGCAATTTCTTCTGTTGCTAAAATCGCATAAGGTAGCGTTTCTTTAAAGTAAGATGACATATCTTGCTGTGAGCGGAAATAACGTTTATCTGTTTTCGATGTAAGTGAAGACGGTGTCCACCTTTTTCCATATTTCATCGCTTGCAAGCAATCATAAGCGAGGAAATCTCGCTCGTGTAAGTATCTGACATCATTAATAGCAACTACAGGTATATGATATGAATTATATAACGTTTGAAGCGTTTGACTTACGGCTGAATCATTTACAATATAGTCATCCTGCACGCCAATATAAAAATCCCCTTCTTGAAATAACGATTTCCATCTCGAGAGATATTTTAAGATTGACTCTAAACGTTTTTCACTTAAAAGTTGAAACAATTTATCGTTATTTATTGGCAGAATACAAATTAAATGATCAGTAAAGTCAACAAGTTGCTTAAATTGTATACCGGATTGATCTTCGATGTTTAGTAGAGTACTTAAACGCATTAAATTTTTATAGCCTGTATTATTTTTAGCTAATAAAATACACGATTCTTCTCTTTGATTACCATTGATCACTGTTATGATCATGCCAATAATTGGTTTAATGCCATATGTTAAACACATTCTATAAAATTTAATCGCTCCATATAAAACATGCTCATCGGTTAATGCGAGCGACTGAAATTGTAAGTCACTTGCTTTTTTTACTAATTGATCAATCGTAATCGTACTCTCCATTAAACTGTACCCGCTACGAACTTGTAAATGGGTAAATGACATGTTATCCCGCCTTCAATTTCTCTTCATCTATTATATCGAAATCATTAAAGTCATGTATAGAAGGAAGCTTATAAACATAACTCCTCTTAACGAATCATATAATGAAAAGAACATGTCCCAAAGGAGAGCAAAGACATGGAAGAAAAGTTTATCGCTGCTTTTATCCAATGTTATTTCATCGCGTTTGGTGTCATTATCGGTGGTGCTATTATCGGGAGCATCGGTTCGTTTTCCACAGGAGAGGCGCCACTATCATCAATTGTTCGCATTGCTAGAGGTTTAAGAATATGGGCGATTGTCGCTGCTATTGGTGGAACATTTGATGCCATTAAGGGGATTTTAGATGGGACAACAGTTGACTTATTCAAACAAATATTATTAATTATTTCTGCTATGGGCGGTGTGAAAACAGCGATCGTTTTAATTGATTGGTTCTTCCAGGAGGATACCATTTAATGCACTTTCCTAGGTATCATCAAAAGAAAAGTTGGCAACGGTTTATTTTTGGCGTCATCATTGGAGCCATCATTGCTTATGTTATATTTCTGTTTATGTATGGTAAAATGTATGAACGTTTACTTGAAAAAAACTATAACCTTAAATCACATATATCTGAGCTAGAAAGTCAAAATGAAGCACTTTTAGAAGACAAGAAAGACTTGGATGAAAAAACAAAAGAGCCCGTCACTGTCGAGCGCATTGAAATATCGATTACGAACGATAAACAGCTACGACTAGATCGTCTTATAATTCATCAACTAGAAGATATGATTAGAAAAGAAATTGATCATATTATCGGTGAAGATATCGAAATTATCGCCGATAGTGACGAACTTCTTATAGCAACGATCGAAAATAAATCTTTCGCTATTGACGATATGACCTATCAATTTACTGTTAAACGATTAACTATCGCCCCTACCTTAAAGTTATCTTTAAAAGCTAAAATATCCGAATAATGGCATCATGTAATTTTTTAAAACCTTTGCTAAGTATTCATATGTCCGACACACATCTTCTAATTCTAACGCTAGTTTATGCGCCTCTTCCCAAGATGAAACTTTTGCACCAGCAGCTAGCGGATGGCCTCCACCACCGTATCGTGCGGCAACGCCATTTATAACTGGTCCTTTTGACCGTAAGCGGACACGGATTAAATGATCTTCCTCGACGAAAAATACCCAAACTTTGATTCCTTTAATATCTCCTAAAATACTGACGAGTTGACCCGATTCGATCGGTTGTATGTTATACTTTTCTAAAACATCTTTAGTAAGTTTGATCGTACTTAAACCATTTGGCGATTGTTCAAAATGTTTAAGCACATGTCCTCTTAGACGTGCAATATTTTCCTTCACATCGTATAAACCTTCATAAAGGGCACTTCGATCAAAATGATATGTAACGAGCTCTGAGGCGTACTGAAATGTTTTTGCAGTTGTACTCGGATATAAAAATCGACCCGTATCCCCAACAATTCCAGCATAAAGCAGACGTGCTGCTTCATTGTTCATTTCAAAACCGCTAGATTTTGCTTCTAAGAATAATTCATAAATCATCTCACTCGTTGAACTGGCATCTGTATCGACCCATAAAACATCCCCATAAGGGTCTTCATTTGGGTGGTGATCAATTTTAATGATCGATTTTGCTAATGAATAACGATGATCACTAATGCGTTCAACATTAGCTGTATCGCAAACAACGACAAGCGCACCATCGTACATGCTATCATCGATTTCATCCATCCTTACAAGAAAATGCAATGCTGGGTCTTCTTCGCCAACAATGAACACTTCCTTATGAGGAAAACTATGTTTAATGATCTCTTTTAACCCTGCTTGTGAACCATATGCATCTGGATCTGGTCGCACGTGACGATGAATAATAATTCGATCAAATTTTTTTATATAATTTATAATGGACTGTTTACTCATGTTATTTCCCCTATCTATATAAATATTTGTAGCTAATTCAATGAAAGTTCGTTACAATGAAATGGAAAATGTTTAAAATCATATCGAAGGTGAGTGTTAGTATCATGTTAATTTTCGCATTAATCATCGTAATTTCAGTTGTTTTATACATTTACTATAAAGTATCTATTTTAAAAAGTAAGGATGGTTTAACTCAAAGATACTTTAATGCTAAATCACGCATATGTCTTGGCAGTTTTATCGTTGCCTTCGCCATTAATCAGTATATATTATACCAAACGCGCTTAGCATTATTTATAGGCATCGTTTTTTTATTTCTCGGCGGTTTACAAATTAACGTCGGTTTTAAAGCAGCTAAACATTATCGAAAAGAATGGCAACGTTTAAATTCTTCATGAGTGTTTACCGTTCAATTAATTGAACGGTTAACAAACCTTTTCCAACTAATTTACGTCCTTGATAAATGTCCGTGTCTATCTTTGCATAAATATATCCCGCTTCAAGAATGTGTGGTTTAACTGTTAAAATACTATCGATTTGTACTGGTTCAAGAAAATATGTCGTTAAATGTTCTACAACCATATCACTGTTTTGTTGACGATCAAGTAATCTTCTGCTCGCTTCTGTTATGATAGATGTCAAAACACTATTTGATAATGTTCCGAGTTGATTCGTCATTTGTGGGACAACTTTCGTCTCAAAAACAGTTGTATCGTTATTTTTACCATGTAAATGGTTAGAAACAATATTGTCGATTGTTTCACCTACTTGCGGTTGTCGTTGAATTTGTTGTAAAGCTTTTAAGACATCTTGTCTAGACACAATACCGCGTAATTTTCGCGACTCATCAACAACAGGAACGAGTTCAATTCCTTCCCAAACCATTAAATGAGCTACATATGCGAGGGAAGTTTTTTCCTTCACGACGATTAGCTTTTTTGACATGATTGTTTGAATATTTACATTTTCGTCTTTGCCGATCACATCTTTTGACGTCACCATCCCACACACTCGTTTTTTCTCATTAATGACCGGAAATCGCGTATGAGTTGTCAGGTGATTTAATTCATACCACCGTTTAACAGGATCTGTCGTTAATAAATAATGGACAGATTGATAAGGTGTAAAAATATCCTCAACAAAAATAATGTCTTTTTTAATGAGTTGGTCATATATTGCCCGATTAATCATTGATGCAACAGTAAATGTATCATAACTTGTTGACATAATAGGCAATTGTTTTTCATCAGCTAGCCGTTTTATATAATCTTCCGTATCAAAACCACCTGTAATTAAAACGGCAGCTCCAGCGTTAATAGCTAATTCATGAGCCTTCGTTCGATTACCTACTATGAGCAATGAATCCGCTTCAGTATAACGCATCATTGCATCTAGTTGCATCGCGCCGATTAAAAACTTGTTCAATGTCTTATGTAAACCGTCACGGCCACCTAAGACTTGTCCATCAACCATGTTTATTACTTCTGCAAATGTTAATTGTTCAAAATTTTCCTTTCGTTTCTGTTCAATTCGTATCGTACCTACGCGTTCGATAGTACTGACTAAACCGAGATTTTCTGCCTCTTTGATCGCTCGATAAGCTGTACCATCGCTAACATTTAAATCTCTAGCGATTTGTCGAACAGATATTTTATGGCCTACGCTTAAAGACATAATATGTCGGATAATCTGTTCATGCTTCGTTGACAATATTCCCACCGACTTTCAACTGTACTAATACTGTTTTCTATAACATAATTATACAGTTGATTGAAAATATACTCAATTATTATATGCGATCCCGCTGTTTAGTGCGTTCTCGTTCTAACGCTGGCCCGTCAGTTAACTGAAGCAACGTCGCAAAATTTCCTCCAACGACGAGTAAAAATAAACTTAACCATATCCCCCAAAATAGCTTTTCAACAAACAGCGTCGCTTGTGGAATAAAGGGCCAAGCAAAATATAAAAGGAAACATGCTATAAGCAGTCGTAAAATGGTAAAATGTCTCATTGAAATCCCACCTTTTTAAACATTTACGTACAATATATGGGACATATAAATATTTCAGAACTACAAAAATGGGAAAATAGAATGTTTTTCATTTTCGCCTATTATGATAAAATACCGTCTAAATCTTATGTGTTACACTAACTAAAATTTTCCTCTCAACTTCACCTGCTTAATCAACGTTAGAAAATCATTTGATGACAACTAAATATTTAAAATAAATTGTAAAAGGAGAAAACTTGGATGATCGTATTTTTCATACTGGGCATCATTCTTGGTTCATTTTTTAATGTCGTCGGATGGCGCATGCCGAAAAATATTCCATTTCATAAAGGCCGTTCATATTGTCCCCAATGTCTTCACCCATTAAAATGGTATGAGCTCATTCCAATTGTTTCTTTCCTTATACAACACGGAAAATGTCGATATTGTCACAGACGTATTTCGGTCATCTATCCAATCGTTGAGAGCATAACTGGTCTTTTATTCATTTACTGTTACATGAGGATTGGTGTTAACGTTGAAATCATAACAGCGTTATGTCTTGTAAGTATGCTAATGATCATACTTGTTTCTGATATGCATTATATGCTCATTCCCAACCATATTTTACTGTTATTTTTGCTCATTTTTATTATGTTACAAATAATATTACCATTAAGGCCTTGGTGTGATGCCTTAATAGGAGGAATGATCGGCTTCACCCTTATAGCAATCATCATTATCATTAGCAAAGGAGGCATGGGAGCTGGTGACATGAAGCTCTTTGGGGTGCTTGGCATTGTTCTAGGATGGAAAAAAATAATTATTGCCTTTTTTTTAGCAACGCTTTTAGGCGCAATCATCGGCGGATGTTTCATGTTAATTTTTAAAATGAATAAACAAGAACCGATTGCTTTTGGCCCGTACATCGCTCTTGGAACATTGCTAAGCTATTTTTATGGGGAACAGTTTTTAACACTTTACTTAACTTTACTTTAATAGTAATGATTTCATCCACTTACCGTGTGTTTCTTTACGATAAAAAACGTGAGCTCTAAAAAGCCCACGTTTCACATTAAAGTTCAAGAACTTCTCCTACTTTCATCGCTTTACCTTCGCCAGTTTCGACACGTTTAGCAAAATCTTCAGGATCCTGTTCGATAACAGGGAACGTATTATAATGAACAGGGACAACGATTTCGGCATTAATCCAATCAGCAGCAATTAAAGCATCTTCTGGCCCCATCGTAAAATTATCACCAATCGGTATAAACGCTAAGTCGATATCATTCATATCACCGATCATTTTTAAATCAGAAAAGAGAGCCGTATCTCCGACGTGATAAATTGTTTTATCATTAATTGTCAGTAAGATTCCGCCTGGCATTCCTGTGTAAATAAACGTTCCGTCCTCTTCCTCATATGAAGAACCGTGAAAGGCTTGTGTAAATTTAACCCGACCGAAATCGAAATCGTAAGCGCCACCAATATTCATCGGATGTGTTTTCAAGCCTTTTTGACCTAAGTAAACAGCTAATTCATTAAGCGCAACGACGAGTGCACCGGTACGTTTAGCAATCGATATCGTATCTCCGACATGATCGTTATGGCCATGTGTAAGCAAAATAACGTCAGCTTCGACTGTTTCTGGATCTAAATCACACAATTTATTACCTGTTATAAACGGGTCGATTAAAATTTTGTGCGTATCCGTTTGAACCATGACGACTGAATGTCCATGATAAGATATTTTCATTGCTCATATCTCTCCTTTATGAATTGTTCTTTGTTTCCATTATACATCTTTATAATAGATTGATAAAATTTTTATCAATATAGCGCCTTGTCACAAGTGTCTCTATTCATATATACTAAATGCAATATAAAAAGTAAAGGAGAGCTATCATGACAAATAGACTTGATACGTTAATACATCAGTTAAAACAACATAACCTTGATAGTGCATTTGTAACGTCTAAAGCAAATGTTTATTATTTAAGTCAATATTATACAGATCCACACGAGAGGCTTGTAGCTGTGTATGTGAGCCAATCGCATGATCCTGTACTCATTGTGCCAGCGATGGAGGAAAATGATGCCAAAGAAGCTGGATGGTCTTTCGATATCATTAGTTATCATGATCACGAAAATGTTTGGGAACTTTTCGCAAACTATCTCAAAAAAGCAAATGCTATCCCACAGACAATTGGTGTTGAACATAATCACTTCACGTTAGATCGCTATGAAACATTAACCCAAACTTTCCCTTCCATTCAAGTAACAGATATCACTCATATGTTAGCCAATATGCGTGTCATTAAAAATCAAGAAGAATACCATTTGCTTAAACAAGCAGCAGAACTAGCCGATTTCGGTGTCAAGACTGGAGTAGAGGCGATTAAAGAAGGCGTTAGTGAATTAGAGATTATGGCTACAGTTGAATACGAGTTGAAAAAGCAAGGAATACAAGAAATGGCATTTGCTACGACAGTTTTATCTGGCCCGAAAACGGCATCACCTCACGGAATACCCGGACAACGAACAATCCAAAAGGGTGATTTCGTCTTATTTGATTTAGGAGTTGTTTATGAAGGTTATTGTTCCGATATTACAAGAACTGTTGTCTTTCATACAGCCTCTTATGAGCAAAAACAAATTTATGAAACCGTGTTAGCTGCAGAAGAAAAAGCTATAGAAGCATCTAACAATGAAGTTCCTGTTGGAAAAATCGACCGAATTGCTCGCGGTCATATCGAACAAGCTGGTTATGGACAATATTTTACCCACCGTATTGGCCATGGTCTCGGTATAGATGTACATGAATATCCATCTATGCATAGCGACAATGAACTGCCTCTACAAAAAGGTATGTGTTTTACAATAGAACCAGGCATTTACGTTCCAAATGTCGGTGGCGTTCGCATTGAAGATATGGTTTTTATGACTAAAGAAGGAGCTATGCCTTTAACCGCTTATCCGAAAAAATTACAAATTATCGATTAAAATTTCAATTAAAAATTCATACAATTTACATACATTTGTAACAAATATTTCCTTTCTTAACATTTTTAAAGTGTATAATTGTATGTAAGGAGGGTAAGTAATGAGCACTCATTATAAAAATATTATCGTTGCCGTCGATGGATCTGAAGCATCTCATAAAGCTTTTAAACAAGCGCTTACATTAGCTACGCTTATTGACGATATGAAATTAATTATTACACATGTGATCGATACTCGAACATTTGCAACAGCTGAGGCGTATGATCGAACATTAGTTGGTCAAACAGAAAAACATGCCGAAGAATTATTACAACATTACGCGGAGGAAGCAGAAAAAGCAGGTATTAAAAATTACGTGCAATGTCTAGAATTTGGTTCACCAAAAGTAAAAATTACGAAAGACATTGTAAAAGAATATGATGCCGACTTAATTATATGTGGAGCAACTGGTGTGAATGCCGTGGAACGTTTCCTCATCGGAAGTGTTTCAGAAAATATTACACGTCATGCAACATGTGATGTTCTCGTCGTTCGATAATAAGTATAAAAGTAACGCCACTTCATTTGTAAGTGGCGTTACTTTCCCTTAGGTTTAAAATCCTTTTGTAATTCATAAACGACGTGGGAAAGCTCCGGAATGATGAGTTTATTCATCGCTAGTTTAACAGCCTCACTTGATCCTGGTGTTGCAAATATTGCTGTATGTTGGCTGACACCAGCAATAGCTCGTGACATCATCGCCGCTGAGCCGATATCTTCCTCATAACTTAACATCCTAAATAACTCTCCAAATCCTTGTAATTCTTTATCTAATAACTGACGAATCGTTTCAATCGTTACATCTCGATAAGAGATACCTGTGCCACCATTCGTTAAAATAACATCAACATCATCTCGTTGACACCCCTTTTGAATCACCAGCTTTATAACGGCTTCTTCATCTTGAACAATATCTTTTACGACGACCTTATGTCCTGCCTGCTCTAATAAATGTACCATAAGCTGACCGCTTTTATCAGTTCCTTCAGTACGTGTATCACTAATTGTTACGACCATACAACGAACTTCTGTTTTATGATTTTTATGTTTATGAGTAGACATATAATCACTCCACTTTTAATCATTTAAATGATCTTCGTGTTCTTTAAACCAAGCATTCATTTGACTTAAAATATCTTCCATCGCCCGCGTATTAGAAAAAGAAGGCATTTTTACGAGCAACGGTTGTTTTAACTCTTTTGTTTGTTCACTTTTTTTTCGCAAAATTAATATACTTTTACTATGCGCTTCGGATAAAAAAGCACTTTCTGGTAATTGAAGTACTCCAATTACATGGACATGTTCTTTGAAATATGTATGAAGTTGATCAGATTGATCGCTATTAAAAAGAAAATGAGGAACGATGAAAATGAGATATCCGCCTGCTTTTGTATAATGTACACTTTGTTCAATCAGCAAGTGATGAGCGTATGAATAACCTTCTTTTGCCCGTAATATAAACTGACTTGCTCTTACATCATCTGGATAATATCCAACAGGAAGATCAGCAACGACTAAATCCACAGGATCGAGTAGAAATGGTTGTAGACTATCTTGATGAAAAAATTCAACTTCCGTTTTTTGTAAATTCGCATTCGCTACCCCTAATCTAATTAATGTTGGATCAACTTCACTCGCAAATGCTTCAACTGGTCGTTTTAAATGACTGATCACGGTCGTTAGCAAATTAGCTGTTCCACACACAGGATCAAATAGGCGAAGCTCTTTAGCTTTTGTAAATAATTTTTCTGCTAAATAACCGACTAAAAGTGCTACGGTTTCTGGTGTCATTAAATGTTGTTGTTGCGTAGAACCTTTCATCCCTTTTAAGATAGCTAACTGGATAGCCTTACGCATATCTTCTTGGCTATACGCTTCCTTTTGCACGCGGTGTAATGCATTGTTTAACTTATAGCTTAACATATCATCATCAAAGTTAGGCGCTTGTTCATAAAAAAGCATCTCCAGCGTCATCGCTAAGCTATCTAAATACAATTCCTCCGTATGCTTTGTTATCATTTCCGTTGTTTCATCTAACCATGTAAATAATGTTTCAATTCTTGATTGACTCATATGTTATCCTCCGGTTCCTAATTCTGCTTAGTCGAATGATTCAGTAAAAAATAAAGGGCTCATCCTATTTTATCAAAACATCTCTCTTCTGTGCATCATGGTGATAAAGGACAGCCCTGTTTAAGTAAATTCATTGATTGTTCATGTTAGTTGATTTAAATGCTCAAGCACACGATTATAATCTGGATGGTTTGTTACTTCACGAACATATTCAACATAAGTTACTTGATCATTTTTATCGATAACAAAAATCGATCGACTCAATAGACGGAGTTCCTCAATGAGCACGCCGTACTTCCTGGCAAAATCTGCATCTCGATGATCTGATAAAGCCTCTAAATTTTTAACGTTATGTTCATTCATCCATCTCACTTGCGCAAAGGGTAAATCCATACTGATCGTTAAAATTTGCACATCTTCCATCGCTTCTGCTTCTTCATTAAATCGTTTTGTTTGTTGTGAGCAAACACCTGTATCAATTGAGGGAACAACACTTATAAGCTTCACTTTATCTTTGTAATCATGTAATGTAACTTCTTTAAGATCATTCGTTAAAACTGTAAAATTCGGTGCTTGATCTCCTACTTTTATTTCTGTTCCTAAAAGTGTGACAGGCTCTTGTTGGAATGTAACTTGTCTCATAACCATTCCTCCCCTTTTAATTGAGCAACGCCTTTACGTATCATTATGAATAAGTTGTTATGCCATGTCCAATAATACAGTTTTTCTTAAATATTTAATAAAAATAAAGGCTATTTCCTAACTAAGGAAATAGCCTCTTAAATATCATTTATCAAATGTTGTTATTGTTGTTGAGTTCCACTAAACTGTTGTTGGGCCATTGAAACTAAACGTTTCGTAATTTCCCCACCAACAGAACCATTCGCACGAGATGTCGAATCAGCGCCAAGCTGTACGCCGAACTCTTGTGCAATTTCAGTTTTCATTTGATTTAATGCTTGTTCAGCACCAGGAACGACTAATTGGTTTGAAGTATTTCTATTTGTGTTTGGCATGACCTTTCACCTCCTTGGTACTTTTATAATGTGTAAGAAGGTGTCTTATCATGCATTTTTCTACTTGGTAGTTGTTGTTAGTTTATCCTTGAACTGCTTATAATAAATTTGCAAACTGCTCAACATCGTCTTTATCGGTGAACGTCATTTCTTGAATGCCTTCGATACTTGCTTCAATTTCTTTTGAAAAATCATATTGTGATTCAATCGCCTGCACCCGGTCTCTTTTCGGCTTCGTTTTCGGTTGTTTAGGATTAAAAATTGTACAACAATCATCAAACGGTCGAATGGAAATATCATATGTTTCAATAGCTTTAGATATTTCAACAATTTCATGTTTATCCATTGCAACTAACGGACGTATAATCGGATAATTTGTCACATCATTGATCGCATGCATACTTTCCATCGTTTGACTCGCTACTTGCCCTAAACTTTCACCAGTCGTCATTGATAAAATTGATTTTTGTTGGCATACACTTTCGGCAATACGAATCATCATTCGGCGCATAATAGTCATCGCATAAGCATCAGGGATATGTTTAAAAATAGCTTCTTGTAAGTTTGTAAACGGCACTAAATGTACATTAAATCGTTGACCGAAACGTGTTAACTGTTTAGCTATATCAAATACTTTCTGCTTCGCACGATCGCTTGTAAATGGTGGTGAATGAAAATGTATCGCTTCAACGGTCACACCTCGTTTCATCATTAAATAACCAGCAACAGGACTGTCAATACCACCAGATAAAAGCAATAATGTTTTACCGCTTGTGCCTACAGGTAACCCACCAGATCCGTAAATAATTTCCGACATAATATAAGCTGCTTCATTTCTAATTTCAACATTTACCTCAACGTCTGGATCATGAACATCGACCGTAAACTGGTCAGTATTTTTTAATAAATGTGCGCCTAAAACTTGATTCATTTTTTGTGAACCAACTGGAAAAGATTTGTCAACACGACGGACAGACACTTTAAAGGTTTTAGCTTGTTTATGGTTTGTTAAAGTAAAAAGTGCTCCTTTTTTAATTGCCTCAATCTCTTTTTCAACCTTTATAGCAACACTCATACTATGAATACCAAAAATATCCTTTAAAATATTCACAATTGGTTTTGGATCATGGCCATGTAATACGACAAACATGCGACCTTGCGTTCGTTTCACTTGAACATTTTCAAATTTTTTTAATTTATGGCGAATGTTGTTTTGCAATTGGATTAAAAAAGTTTTTCGATTATTTCCTTTTAAAGCAAGTTCCCCATATCTAATTAAAATATGATCATATTGCATCGCTATCTACTCCATTATATCTTTTAATTGATTGATGACCCATTTTAACGTTTGTACAAACAAACGGATATCTTCTTTTGTCGTATCATACGACATACTAACTCTTAAAGCTGATGACGCTCGTTTTTGTTCAAAGCCGCACGCCTTTAAAATTCGACTTTCTTCTAGCTGTTTTGATGAGCAAGCTGACTTCGTCGAAATAAAAATATCTTGCTCTGCTAGTGAGTGAATGACAACTTCAGGTTTAAAGCCAGGTATTGAGAAATTAATAATATGTGGCGCACCATCGACTGGTGAATTTATTTCTACTTCTTGTATTTTGCCTAATTGTTGACGTAAATATTTGTTTAAAGCATGTAAATCATTTCCCATATCCTTTTCTTTTTCTTTAATAATTCTTAAAGCGCGTGCGATCGATACAGCGCCTGCTAAATTTTCCGTTCCTGAGCGGATGCCTAGTTCTTGATTTCCACCGTGAAATAAAGGCGATATTGTCACACGATTGTTTTTATACAATATGCCTGTTCCTTTTAAACCATGTATTTTATGACCAGAGATCGTCCAACAATCGATCCCGCTATTTGCAAGTGTTAAAGGAACTTTACCGACACCTTGAACATCGTCGACATGAAAAAATAATTTCGGATAGCTTTTAGCAATTTCCCCAACTTCTTCAATAGGTTGAATAGATCCAATTTCATTATTAACATGCATCAATGTAATTAAAATCGTTTCATCTGTAATGGCCCTTTTAAGGTCTTCTATTGAAATGACACCGTCTTTATTGACAGGTAAGTAAGTAACTGTAAATCCTAACGCTTCAAGTTGTTTGCACGTTTCAAAAACTGATGGATGCTCAATCATTGATGTAATAATATGTTTCCCACGATTTTGATGTTCAAACGCAATTCCTTTAATCGCTAAATTATTTCCTTCCGTTCCACTTGATGTAAATATAATATGATCTTCATTGACATTTAATAAATGTGCGACTTGTCGTCTTGCGGACATTAAAAGCTTTTCAGACTTCCCACCTAAATGATGAATTGAAGATGGATTAGCAAAATAAGTATTTGTCGCTTCCTTAAAACTTTCAACAACAGAAGAAAATGGTTTTGTCGTTGCACTGTTATCTAAATAAATCATTGTCATATACTCCTTATTGCAAAAATATAAGGCTGTCCCTAGACGAGATGCCCATAAAAGCAACTCTAAAAGGCAGCCTGTATTGTTTTAATGAATAACATTTTCGTTGTAAAAAGCTTCAATTCTCTTTAAAGCACCTGGTTCAATTTCTTCGATCGCTTGACTCGCTTCTTCTAATGCAAGCTCATATTCATAATTTCTAAACAAACGTTCAGATTCACTTAACTTTGCTGCTAATAAAGGATTTTGACTTCGGTAACGATTAGCATATTGGATAACTTGTTCAGTTAAGTAAGCTTGTTCAATCATAAGATTCGTTTGTTCAACGACATTTTCAACAGTTGACTTTGATTCGGTTAATGCATGTTGAACTTCAGTCATATCTAACGGTTGTTTGTTCAAAAGTTCAATAACTTGCTTATTTTGTTTCACCGCATCTTCAATCATCGACCATATAAAACTAGGTACGCCCGGTATATTACTTTTTCTCATTTGGCGCTTAACATCTTTTAACTGTTCACGCATATTTGTTAATTGTTCTTTAGCCTCTAATTCATCTTTACGTAAATTATGTATCTGATTTGTAAAATCGTCATGTTGTTGCTTCAGTTCATCAAGTTGGCGAAAACTGCTTTCAAGTTCACTTCTTAATTCAGTATGTGATATATCTTTATTTGCTAATTGATTCGACATCTGATCCAATTCACTCTTAAGTTGATTCATCGACTGCTCTAAAAGCAAATATCTTTCCATATCTTGATCGTCTAAATAATAAGTTTGCCTTAATTCTTCGATTTCTGCTTTTGTATGTGCAAAAGTAGCACTTAATTCTTGAAGCGCATCTTCATATTTTGGAAAGTGAGCTTCTAAGTAATTCCTCGCGATCGCTTCTTTTTCTAAAAGATCATACATTTCTTGGATTCGCTCTTCAATTTCCGTTATAATTACTTTGACATCTGATATCTTACCATCTTCCAACGACGTCACACAATCTTGTAGCCGTTGTTTATAGCTTTGTATTTCCTCTTCAAAACCAAATTGATCAACGTGATAACCGTCATTTTTCATTTCATGGATTCCATTTTGCAATTCATCTAATTGTGAAGGCAAAAGATCTTCACATGTTTTAAGTATCTCAGGAAATTCATCCATAAAAGAGGTGAAATCTTTAAGCTTTTCTTTTAATTGATCGACAAGTTGTTTCGCTTCCGAATAATCACCCGTTTCTACAAATTGATAATATTTTTCGATCTCTTCTTGCAATTGATTAAGACTTTGTTCAAACATTAAATCAGCTTTTCCAAAATGATGACGTTTCGTATGTAATCTGTGACGTAACTCCTTAATTTGTGGTTCAATCGATTCAATCTCTTTTCGACTCTCCTTTTCCGCTTCAAGCAAACGATCTAGTTCGCTTAACATTTCTTCAATATCTGCTTCAACAGACTGAAGTGTTTGGTCAATTTTTTGTAATGTTTTCTTTGCCCTAGGTAAGCGATATTTATCAGCTGCTTCTTCGGCATCAAATAAATATTCCTCGACATCAGCAAGTTCTTTTGTGACGATGTGCTCCCACCGTTCTTTCCACATATTAAACTTCTTTTGTGTTTCACCCGATAAATTTAAAGTTTTAATTTGAGCTAATTGTGAAGCGATGTTGCGGTTCATAATATCCAACTTCCAACTTTCAAGACGATCAACGGTATCATAAATGCGCTTGCGCAAAATTAAACCAATAATAATAGTTGCGATGATTAGTAATATAACGCCGATCACATACTGCATATAATGCCCCCTAATTCCATTCCTATAAGAAAAATAATTTCTATTTATACGACATTTTACTCATATTATTTTACATATATGATACCATGTTAGGATTATTTTTGGGCAAAAAATGTAAAAATTATATACTTAACATTTTAAATCTAATCAATAAATTATCTCATTTTAGCAAATAGTATGTTATTCTAAAACTTTTTGTCGTTTAACCATTAATTCTAACCAATTGTGGATCATTTGTACATATTTTTCTATAAAATATTGATGGGCAATCTCACCAACAATTTTATGTCTCCATTCATTGTGTAAAACATATGGTGTGATAAGCATTCCCTTAAGTTGCATCAGTAAAAATTGTACATCGTATCCTTCTTCATTTATTTTTAACGTATTATAAAGTAAGCGACTTAGCAAATAATTTTCTTTCGCTAAATAAGTAACAGCCATTTCTCGTACAAATATCGAATCAAGGGATAGCTCACGTTGGATAAAACATGTTAATTGAAAATGACTTTGTTTATACTTAATAATACTATGGATAACTTGTTTTAACTGCTCAAAACTAGACTCATTTTCAAACTTTCTTAACGTTTGATGGATCATGTGAAGATAAGCTTCATAATAATGAGTAACTGCGTATTCTAACAATCCTTGTTTTCCTTTAAAATAATAACTAATTAAAGAAACATTGACCGAAGCTTTATCCGCAATATCACGAACCGTTGTTCCGTGAAATCCTTTTTGAAAAAACAACATAGATGCTGCTTCAATTACTTTTTGTTTTGATTGTACATTTGCCATATTTTCCACTCCTTACGTTATGCATACGACATATTTACTACATATCCTGCAATGTTTCTTCGACAATTCACTCGTGATATGTCGAATGCAAAAATAAAGAGTTGTATTCATTCGTTTATACACTTTTCCGTGATGACCCTGTTTTTTCCTGATTTTTTAGCCTTATACAACGCACGGTCGGCTCTCATGAATACGTCATTTACAACATCAGCTTTATCTTTGCTCCAAGAGGATACACCAGAAGATAAAGTAACTTTAGGTTCTGTATTTTTTTCAACTTTTTTTCGTATTTTTCCAGCCATTTCTACACCATCTTTTAATGTAGCTTCTGGTAAATATAAGGCAAGTTCTTCACCACCCCACCGCGCAGGTATCATTTTATTTTTTGAACATTCAACGAGAACATTTGCAACTTGGATAATTACTTCGTCCCCTATATGATGACCGTATGTGTCATTTATATTTTTAAAATCATCAATATCAAACAAAACGAGCGCACCTTTTTCATCATTTAACATATGCTTATGGATCATTTCATCTAAATAATTACGTGAATAAAGTTTTGTTAAATAATCAGTAATAACTGCTTTTTCTAATTGATCTTTTAAAATGGCATTTGATAAAGCGAGTGATGAATGTTGTATGAGTGATTCGATTAATTTAAAATTTTTAAAAGAAAAAGCTGAGCCCTTTTGATGTAACAAAATAACCATGCCGTGTAGGACAGAATCGTGTTGCATCGGGATGACGATCGCCGAACGGTAAGGAAGGGATGGGTAATGTTTTATGAAATCACCACTAAAAATCGATTCGTGTTTATCTTTCATTTGTTGCACTAAATAGTGTATAAACATTTCGCTATGTTCTGTTTGAAAATAATATGTACTTTCTGGCAACACTTCAAACGTATGATACTTATCGTCTTTAAAATAAATAAATCCTATATGTGTTGGCTCACAGATATTTACAATTTGTTCACGCATGACAGCTATAATTTCGGATAGTTGTAAATTTAAATTAAGTTTATGTGTAACGTCATTAATTAACTTTAAATCAGTTACAAGATGATGTGATGTTTGATATAATGTTGAATTTTCAATAGCTTGACCAGAAATGTTTGCAAATTCAGAAATAAATTTAATATCTCCCTGTGGAAAACATACGATTTGTGGGGTTATCAATTGTAATACACCATATACACCTTGTTTTCCGCAAAATGGTGCATATAAATAAGTCCTTTTTTCTTCAGTTCTATTTTCTATTTGGATGTCACCTGTCATAAAGGCTTCGTTGCTAACATGCTTTGTCGCATCATCACTATATTCAATTGTCTTAACTGGCAATGTATGATCGATGTCATGATCTTGTGATAAAAGTATATAGTAAGAAAATTGCGGATATACAGTCTTAGTAGCTGTTAAAATTTCCCTTAAAATAGATGAAATATTATTTGTGGTACTTAAACGTTTTGAAAACTTGAAGAGAAATTCATTTTTTTCTTTTTGCTTCTTCATATCATTCATGTCAAATACAATTGAGAAAAAACGTTCTATTCCTATTTTAATTGAACGAAGCATAAGCGTGCTACAACTACTTTTATTTAAAACGATTACTAGCCAGCCTGTTTGCACCATCGTTTTATTAAGGGGAATAACTGTAAACTCATAACCAGTAGCTATAGATAAGTTATTTATATTAATTGTACATGTCGCAAACTGATGTTTAATTTTTTTAATAAAACTTGAAATATTTGCAAAATCTTTATGATTCGTTAGTTCAATCATTTGTTCATACTGCTCATGCCATTGATCCATAACATACAAACTTGTGTAACTCGCTTGTAAGATGGCGTGAATACTTTCTGTAAATTTAGACAAAACTTTGTTGTACGTCGTTACTGACAATTGTTCAAGCATTGTTAAATACAAGTTTCCTAATTTATTTTCTAGCTCAATATGTTGCATGCGTATCACCTATTAGAGATTTTAATAAAGTTTAATCTCAACCAAATTTTAATGATTATTCATAAAACCTTCACTTTATATTATAAACGAATTAGGTATATATTCCTAGGCGTAAATACCAAAAATACGCTGGAGATTCTTTGAAATAGTTATAAAGATTTATATTGTCGTAACTTATGACACTGATCAAGCAAGATATTTAAGCGCTCGATAAACAAATTATGTTGACTTCGTTTTTTAAAAGCTATATACTATACGTTGTGTAAAATAAAAGTAGCCTAAGTGGACCGGCGCTTGCACTCATTTTGTTCCTCAATAAATAGAGGTGTATCGTGTAACTCTTAGCTGCTGGAGCGAAGGTACATGAAAACAAAATGGACAACGTCAGGAACACAACTATTTATTTTATGCGAATATTAAATAAAGGAGGAAATGTCAAATGGCACGATTTAGAGGATCTTTATGGAAAAAATCCCGTCGGCTTGGCATTTCGTTAACAGGAACAGGAAAAGAACTGGAACGCCGTCCTTATCCACCAGGACAACACGGACCTACTCAACGTAAGAAAATTTCAGAATACGGTCTACAGCAACAAGAAAAGCAAAAGTTACGTTATATGTACGGTCTCAATGAACGTCAATACCGTAACTTATTTGACGAGGCCGGAAAAATGAAGGGTGTTCACGGCGAAAACTTTATGATTTTGCTTGAATCACGTCTAGACAATCTCGTTTACCGCCTCGGCTTTGCAAGATCCCGTAGACAGGCTCGTCAGTTAGTCAATCATGGTCATATCACTGTTGATGGTCAACGTGTTGATATTCCATCATATCGTGTAAAACCTAACCAAGTTATAAGTCTGCGCGAGAAGTCTAAAAATATGGATATTGTAAAAGAGGCCCGTGAGCTTAACAACTTTATTCCAGAATATTTATCTTATGACGAAGATACGATGGAAGGTGTGTATACACGTTATCCAGAACGTTCCGAGCTTCCTGCTGAAATTAACGAATCATTAATCGTTGAGTTCTACTCACGTCACTAAAAGTGCTTTGTAAATCAAAGTATTTTAACCCCTTTAAACCTTGTTTTATCAATGGTTTAGGGGTTTTTATTTTTTTAGACGTCTCCTGCTTTCGATCCATCATAGCCATAAGATTTACCCTAGTCATGTTTAAGTCATTAGACGAAAATGATCATATTGATATAAATATAATGGTTCCCAATCATTTAACTACGAGTTTTATAAGGTAATCGGAAAATAGTATAGAAAGAAGGGCGAAAAATCCCTCTTCTATTATCTCAGAAAGTTAGCAGCATACATGTCTTCATACACCTATTCATATTGATAATTTCCCGACAGTTACTTCTACTTTTTTGAATTTTCCTTTTTTATTATTGATAACATTAGGTGAACAAAATTTTTACTCTTAGTGACTCAAAATAATATCCGCAACTAACATGGTTCATTATTTTAACAGCTCTAGGCTTATCAATTACTTTTCTCTAGTTTGGGTCATATCCAAAGGTAAAGTCCAATTCCACTATAAGTAATGATAACGCTTGTAATCATCTATGTTTCTTCTTGCAACGGAGTCAAATTCAATAAATAATTAAGCAGTATTAAAATCGCATGATCATCATGTTACAACATATAATTGGCATAAAGCCCCATATAACGAAGAAGACATATCCCACCTCGAAAACTTTAATTTTATTTTAAAACAATTTATATTATGTCCTTTTTAAAGCGTGTAAACCATGTATATTTGTGTCTGATATTGATAAAGTTCCTTTTATCATTCCCGGCTTGCTATTGGCTAGGACCTTAACAGTTTTAATAATTATGAATATACATATATTTCGATTAGCCTCTGGAACGTTTATCTCCAATTTTTGCACATTTCCGTCTTGAAAATGATTGTCAAAAAATAATTCGCATTAGGCGTGTGAAAATCCTTTATCATTTATTTTCTTATTTAGACTTGCGTTATAGAGAAAAAGTTGTTACATTCAATCTAACTACTATGCAATGCAAGGTAGTTGTTTTTAGATTAGCTACCTTGTATAACATTATAGTTTCTAAACGTTAGTATCTTGTTTAACCAAATAGGTGATCAAATATGAAATTACGTAGTCAATTACTTAAAGGAATTCTTGAAGGTTGTATTTTAGCAATCATTAAACAGGAGTCGACATATGGATATGAACTATCGATCAAATTACATGAACAAGGAATTACAAATGTTAAAGAAGGATCAATTTACCCTATTCTATTACGATTACAAAAAGAACGTTTAATAGAGGGACAAATGAAACCTTCGCCCTCAGGTCCGAAACGTAAATATTATCACTTAACATCGAAGGGTCACGAAGCATTAAATCGATTTAAAGAATATTGGGAAAGTATAAAAGGGCCTGTAGATTTAATTATTAAAGGAGGTCATGAACAATGAAAGCGAAGGAAATCGTTCAATTAAACAATGAAAAGAGAAAACAATTAAACAAAGAAAACTTAAAGGATTATGAAGATATGCTAATTTATATTCGGTTAACATCAACTAAATCTGAACGACAAACAGAAGAAATTTTGTTAGAATTATTAGATCATGCGTTGATGGCACAAAAAGAAGGAAAAACGATTCGTGATATTTTTGGCGATGACTTAAAAGCTTATTCACAAGATCTCATTGATGAAATTCCTGAAAAAACAAAGAAAAAACAATTGAAGTTCACAAGTAGAATTATCTTACTATTTTTAGCAGTTAGTAGTCTATTTCATGGAATTATTAATTCTAGTTTATATTATATTTTCGGATTTGGTGAAAGTGCGTCAACATTTTATATAGGTTCAAGTATTGCCATTACTGTCATTAACATATTTATCGCATTTAGTGCGATTTATTTTATACTTGAATGGTTAAAAAGTTCTAGCTTTCAAGAAAAGGAAAAAAGTTCTAAGGTAGAATTCCTTCAGTTATGGGGGGTTATGACGCTTATCTTCGGAGCATACTTTTGCGTCATTTACTTCATGCCAACTTTTGGCGCAAAATTTAGTTTACCAACTGTTATTTTTATACCACTCGGTTTAATATTATATAGTATCTCATATTTGTTAAAGGATTAAATCATCACCTCTTTCAGCTGAAGCATTATAATGAGTACGAATATATATTTTAGCTTTTTACGTTAACAACTTGTGGCACATTTCATTTGTATATTACACAGAAGAAAGGAACATAACAAGAGTATATAGGCACTTATATTGCAGTAATCAATATCTACAAAAAAGCGTTCAAATGACATGCAGACCATATACTGCATTTTAGCTTATATCATGAAAACATATTAGTAGATACAAATGGATTCATTATGATATAATAAAAGTATATAAAGAGAATGGTTCAGGTTCTCTTTTTAAAAGATTACTTCTTAGTTTATAATTGTAATAAATCATTTAACCTCTTTACAAAACCTATGAAGATTAAGAAGTAATCTTTTATTTCACTCACTTATCTCTCCCCTTTTCATTTCATGTCTCCTCAATAACTTCAAACGAATAAATAATTTTTCGTCATACAATCCTTGCACTATTTTAAACGTCTAACGACCACGCTAGTCTCTTACAAAGATGCTTCCAACCTGTCATAACTGTTATTTAACGCATGCGGTCTGTTTAATATGAACACTTCTTGCCCTTAAATATTCTTTTCTAATCATCTCGGCTATTCTTATGTTTCCCTGCTGCCTTCATAAAAAATCATTACTACGAAACTAGTCCTAACCTTTGTTCATGATACATTCTAATTCAATACCCTTGTTTAAAATAAAAAAATCGTATATAATTTACGCAAACAAGTTTATTTTTAGAAAATTATATATATAGACATATTTTCTAACCTTGCGTTAAAAATATTTATGTTTACAAATAAAATGAAACAGGAGGAAAGGTTGTTGGCACAAGATCATCAAGATGAGAATTTACTTAATATTGAAAATTTATCTGCTGGATTTTACATAAACGGAAAACTACATAACGCTGTTTCAAACATTAGTTTTTCTGTGAAACCAAAAGAAGTTATTTGTATCGTTGGTGAATCTGGTTGTGGTAAAAGTGTCATGTCATTATCAATTATGAAATTATTACCTAAAACGAACTCCAAAATTTCTGCAACAGCAATTAATTTTGCAGGCGATGATTTAAATAAAAAAACTGATAAAGAAATGAATCATATTCGCGGCAAAGATATAGCGATGATATTCCAAGAACCAATGACCGCATTAAATCCTGTATTTACCGTTGGTTCACAAATTATGGAAGTTTTGTTTAACCATACAAATATTTCTAAAAAGCAAGCAAGAAAAAGAGCCATTGAATTATTAAAAGAAGTCGGTATACCTAGGGCTGATCAAGTAATTGATGAATATCCACACCAATTATCTGGGGGCATGCGGCAACGAATTATGATCGCTATTGCTATTGCTTTGCATCCTAAATTACTTATTGCCGATGAACCGACGACGGCTTTAGATGTAACTGTGCAAGCACAAATATTAGAGTTAATGAAAGATATCCAAGAGAAAGAAAATATGGCAATAATGTTAATCACCCATGATTTAGGCGTTGTAGCCGATATGGCTGATCGAGTAATCGTCATGTATGCTGGAGAAATCGTCGAATTAACGCATACGGTCAATTTATTTACGAATCCAAAACATCCATATACTGAAGCTTTGCTAAATAGTATACCTCAATTAGGCCAAACAACCGATAAGCTGAATACGATTCGTGGGATTGTTCCATCGCTACAAAACATGCCACAATCTAGATGTCGGTTTGCTGATAGATGTCCTAAAGCATTTACAGATTGTCATCAAATTACACCACAACTTGCCGAAGTCGATGAAAACCATATGGCAAGATGCCTCCTTTATGATGTATGCTATCCGGATAAAAATGCAACGGATAAGGAGGAAATAGGTGTATGAGCGAAATGACCTTAAAAAAACAGCAAGGAAGAAAAGAAGAAGAAGACACAAACATTTTAGAAGTAAAAAATTTAAAAAAATATTATCCGGTTACTGCAGGATTTTTCAGAAGAAAAGTTGGCGAAGTTAAAGCTGTTGACGATATATCTCTAACACTTAAAAAAGGCGAAACATTTGGACTTGTTGGAGAATCTGGATGTGGTAAATCCACAGCGGGAAGAACGATTTTACGTTTAAACAAACCGACGTCTGGTCAAATTATTTTCGATGACATAGACATTACTCACTTAAAAGGTGCAAAATTAAGGGAAATGAGAAAAAACTTTCAAATGATTTTTCAAGACCCATATGCATCTTTAAATTCAAAAATGATGGTTGGCCATATGATTGATGAACCAATCAGAAATTACACAAAACAATCTCATAAAGCATTAAAACCTAAAATTTTACAATTGCTTGAACATGTAGGGTTGCGTGAAGAAGATTATTATAAATATCCACATGAATTTTCTGGTGGACAACGTCAACGAATTGGAATTGCCCGCGCATTAGCATTAAATCCTAAATTAATTGTAGCAGATGAACCTGTCAGTGCCTTAGATGTATCGATTCAGTCTCAAGTACTTAATTTATTAAAGGAATTGCAAATAAATTTTAATTTAACATTTTTATTTATTTCCCATGATTTGAGTGTTGTCAAACATATGAGTGATCGAATCGCTGTTATGTATCTTGGACATTTAGTTGAAATTGCAGAAAATAATGATATTTACAATCATCCATTACACCCTTATACACAGGCACTCATTTCGGCAATTCCTGAACCTAATCCATTGAAAAAGAAAGAACGTATCATCCTTGAAGGTGATGTTCCAAATCCACAAAATCCACCGACTGGTTGCACATTTCATACGAGATGTCCTTTTGCTATGCCAGAGTGTAAAGAAATTTCTCCGCAATTAAAGGAGGTGAGGCCCAACCATCACGTAGCATGTTTATTATACGATTAACAAAACATGATCATTAAGGAGGTATTCTCGTGAACAAAAGATTTTGGTTTTTTGTAGCATTCATGTTTTCATTGTCATTCATCTTAGCTGCTTGTGGCGGTGGCGCATCTGAAGAGGAGGCGGGAGGAGAAGCAGAAGGTGAAGACGAAAGTAATATCGATGAAGATGGCGTTTTAAATTATGCTGTCGATCAAGCACCTGAAGGGATGTTTATTGATGGATTCGCCGGAAGTGCGATCGACTCTGAAATCATATCTTTTCTACATGATGATTTAATTACTGTTAATGAAGAAATGGAATATGAACCTTATATCGCTGATTGGGAAACAGATGATAATCAAGTGTATACGTTTACAATTGAAGAAGGGGTTAAATGGCATAATGGCGAAGAACTTACAATGGAAGATTGGAAGTTTGCCATAGAGGTCATCGCCCATCCTGATTATGATGGACCTCGCTTTAACTATGTTGAAGAAATTAAAGGGGCAAACGAATATCGCGAAGGTGAAGCTGATGAAGTTGAAGGTTTTGAAATAGAAGATGACTATACAGCTGTCATTACTTTTGAAGAGGCAAAAGTGAACAATTTAGAAAATTTATGGACAACACCAATGCCTAAAGCAGAACTTGAGGATATTCCTGTAGAAGATTTATCATCCTCTCCTGAAGTACGCGAAGAACCGGTTGGACTTGGGCCGTTTAAAGTAAAAGAAATTACTGAAGGTGAATATATAAGTCTCGAAAAATTTGAAGATTATTGGCAAGGTGAACCTAAACTCGCTGAAGTTATGATTGAAGTGATTGACCCATCATTAGCTTTAGGGGCATTAGAAAATGAGGAAATCGACATTATGGAGGTTTCCCCTAATGACGTTGACGATCTTGAAGCATTAGACCATGTTCGTGTAGAAGAACAAGAAGGATTAGGGTATTCTTACATTGGCTTTCGTCTAGGCCACTGGGATGAAGATGAAGGTCAAGCTGTTGATGATTATGATAAGTACGCCGATAAAAAATTGCGGCAAGCGATGTTTTATGCGCTTGATCGTGAGTCAATTGTCGACTCTTATCTAAACGGAAAAGCGAATGTTGTAAACACACCAATTCCATCCGTTCATTGGATTTCTGCCGATGAATCAGAATTAACCCAATACGATTATGATCCAGAAAAAGCTGAGGAGTTACTTGAAGAAGCTGGTTACGTTGATACAAATGACGACGGTTTTAGAGAAGATCCCGATGGTGAGGAATTCGTTATTAATTTTAGTCACTTTGAAGGTGACGAAGCATTTGAAGGCAGGGCACAAGCAATCATGCAAAATTGGGAAGATGTCGGCTTAAAAACAGAGCTTGCGACTGGACAGTTAATAGAATTTAACACTTTCAATGATATGAAAGACAATGACGACGATACAATTGAAGTATTTTTCGGCGCTTGGTCTGTCGGCACGGATCCAGACCCATCTGGACTCTGGCACAGTACAGCTGAATGGAATTACGGTCGTTGGCTCAATGAAGAATCTGATGAATTGCTTGAGGATGGACTTAGTGAAGACGCCTTTGATGAGGATTATCGAAAGCAAGTTTACGTAGACTGGCAAAAGTTATATAACGAAGAGCTTCCGGGCCTTCCACTTTGGGAGAACCTTGATCTTTACGGCATTAACAACAAACTAGAAGGTGTAACAATTAAACCTTCTGGATTATCCGACTTTCACGAATGGTATATGACCGAATAAACACTGACATGACCTCAACTTTCACATAAGGAGATATGAACATGCTCGCGTATACATTTCGTCGATTACTTATTATGATTCCAATGCTACTACTCATCTCCATTATCGTATTCTCCCTGGCAAAACTAATGCCAGGGGATCCCTTTACAGGGGAAATTGACCCGAATAATACAGATCCCGAGTATATCGAAGAAATGAGAGAAAGACTTGGCTATAATGATCCAATCCCCATTCAATACAAACGTTGGATGACAGATGCAATCAATGGGGATTTTGGAAAGTCAACAACGTATAAAAAACCAGTCACAGAAGTTATATTAGATCGCTTACCACGAACGATTTTTTTAGCTGCTTCGGCCTTAATCATTACATATATCATTGCTTTTACATTAGGCATGTACTCTGGCCGATATCCATATAGCGTTGGTGATAATTTAATCGCAACGTTTAATTATACAGGTATTGCTATTCCTCAATATATAATCGCGCTTATCGCTATTTATTTTTTTGCCTTTCAACTCGGTTGGTTTCCGTATAAAGGCTCAGCTACTCCTGGCCTCGACAGTGGGACTATTGAATATTGGATCGACCGGATTCACCATGTCATTTTGCCAGCTATCACATTAGGACTATTTTCCACAGCTTCTTACACGCAGTTTTTACGAAATGACATTGTTCAAAATGGCCAAATGGATTATGTAAGAAGTGCTAGAGCGAGAGGTACAAAGGAATCATTAATTTACAACAAACATATCTTAAGAAATTCAATTATTCCGCTTATAACTTTTTTTGGATTTGATTTAGGAACTTTAATCGGTGGTGCTATCATTACAGAGACGATTTTTACTTATCCGGGCATTGGTTTATTATTTGTTGATTCGGTTACAACAAGGGACTATCCAGTCGTTATGACATTAACCTTAATTTTTTCATTTTTAACTTTAATGGGAAATCTTATCGCCGATTTACTATATGGAGCCGTAGATCCAAGAATACGATATTAAAGGAGGCACATATAAATGGAACCAGCATTGGAATATAATGAAAACAAACGTCAAAAAAAGTTTGATTCGACGTGGACAATTGCCCGTAAAAAGTTTATGAAACGAAAATTAGCGATGACAAGTTTAGGGTTCCTTATATTTATTGTTATAATCTCCTTTTTGGCACCTTATATAACGACTGAAGATATATATCGGATTGACATGGCGAATATTAATCAAGAACCGTCGAAAGAACATTGGTTTGGTACAGACCGAAATGGACGCGATGTTTTCGTCCGGATGCTTTATGGTGGAAGAGTTTCATTAATGATTGGACTTTTTTCGATGTTTTTTGTTACACTCATCGGCTCTATCATCGGTTCAGTTGCTGGTTACTTCGGCGGTTGGATTGATAATGTTTTAATGCGCATCACAGATTTTATACTAACTTTGCCATTTATGGTTTTCGTCGTCGTTTTAAATGCAATTTTAATCCGTTTCGATAAAGTTCCGGGATTATGGGGGCTTATTATCGTCTTTAGTATGCTTGGATGGGGAGGCGTTGCTCGTATTGTCCGCAGTAAAATTCTCGCTGAGAAAGAAAATGAATATGTATTAGCGGCAACTTCTATTGGTTGTAGACCGTCTAAAGTCATTATTAAACATTTATTTCCTAACGTGATGACAACTGTTATCGTGCAAGCTACCCTACTCCTTGCAACATATATTGTTGCAGAATCAGGGCTCAGCTTTATAGGCCTAGGCGTCCCTCCAAGCACACCAAGCTGGGGAAATATGTTAATGGAAGCAAGAGAAACTGATGTACTGCAAAATAAGCTATGGGTATGGGTGCCACCTGCTATATGCATTACACTCACAATTCTCTCCATTAACTTTATAGGTGAAGGATTAAAAGATGCATTTGATCCACGAACGACAAAATAAATTAAAAACCACGCTTTGAAGAAAGAGGCGTGGTTTTTAAGACATTTCCTAAATGTGTATATCAGTATAAAGCTTATTTTCCAGGCATGAGTCGTCTTTCCAACCAACCCATGCAAAGATCTGCAACAACTGCCATCAAGGCCGTCGGTATTGCGCCAGCTAAAATAATAGCTGTTCCATCCGAAACATTTGTGCCTCGAATAATAATATTTCCTAAACCACCGCCACCGATAAAAGCACCAATTGTCGTTATACTTATTCCAATCACAAGCGCTGTTCTAAGTCCAGCCATAATAACAGATAATGCTAACGGCAATTCAACCATTCGAAGCAATTGAAATTTTGTCATACCCATACCTCGGCCCGATTCTATTAAGGCTTGATCAACGTTTCTAATACCTGTATATGTGTTTCGAACAATTGGTAACAAAGAATATAAAAATAAAGAAGCAACAACCGTGTTTTGCCCAAGTCCCATGACGAGCATTAACACCGCAAGCATTGCTAAGGCAGGAATCGTTTGGATAATGTTTGTAAGTGAAAAAACCCACTGACTTAAATGTGCATGTCTTGCAATAAATATGCCAACAGGTATAGCAACAAGTGCCGCAAAAAACACACCGTAAGCTGACATAAGAAAATGCTGATAAAATTCTTCCCAAATGTATGAATAATTTTGTGAGTAATAATGCCACAATTCCATTAAGGCTTGCACACAATCACTCCTCACTTATTATTTGATCAGCAAAATAATCGTTTTCTTCTAAAAACTCTTTTGCAACGACAGATGGTTCTTTCATTAAAACATCTGCCTCATAATTCATACGTCGCATTGTTTCTTGTTCGATTTTTCCTTCTAAAGCACTAAGAATATTATTTAATTGTGGAAATTGCTCTAAAATATCATTACTTGCCACTGGCGATGCGTCGTATGGTGGAAAAAATTGTTTATCATCTTCTAAATTAACTAAATCAAACTCTTCAATTCGACCATCTGTCGTATAGGCTAAAACAACATCCATATCGCCATTACTTACAGCTTTATAAACAAGACCAATTTGCATCGGATATTCTTTTTTAAATTCAAATCCATACGTATCAATGAATCCTTGATAACCATCACCTTCTCTATTCAACCATGAATTATCGACACCTAAACTTAAGTCAGATGCAATATCTTTAATATCAGAAACTTTTTCTAAATTTTCACGCTCGGCTAACTCTCTTGTAACGGTGAAGGCGTAAGAATTTTCAAACCCGTAAGGTTCAAACCACGTTTGATCAAAGCGTTTAGTAAATTCTGTTTGTACAATTTCTAATGCTTTATCCGTATCTGTTACTGGATCCATTTGTAACGTACCTGGCAAATCAGTACCTGTGTAACGTGTCGCTGTAATATCGACTTCGCCTTGTTCAAGTGCTTGATGTTGGACGATTGTAGAGCCCATATTTCCGATAATGTTTACTTTTTCGTCCATATGATGTTCAATTAGTCCTTTAATGATATATGCTACAGTCATTGACTCAGAAGTATTTAACGTACCAATCGTAATCGTATTTTTAGATGAACCACTTAAGCCTGGTAATGAGCAACTCGTTAAAATGAATAAACAAGCAACGATCAATAAAGTGATGCACTTGTTTCGAAAGTATTGAAACATAAAAATGTCTCCTTTCTTCTTAAGCAGCTTCTGATGACGCTTTAAGCCCTTCTGGTGTCAGACGTTCTTCTAATCGCCCTAACAAGTAATCGATGACTAAGGCCATTAATGTCGTCGGAATAGCTCCAGCTAAAATAAATTCAGTTTTAAATAAATTAAGACCATCAAAAATAAAATCTCCTAATCCGCCAGCTCCAATATAAGCTGCAAGTGTCGCCCAACCGATTAAATAAACTGTTGATGTGCGAATACCTGCCATAATGACAGGTAGCGCAAGAGGCAGTTCAACGAGTTTAATCCGTTCCCATTCAGTCATTCCCATGCCACTGCCTGCTTCAATTAAACCTTCGTCTAATGTATAAACACCTGTATAAGTATTGCGTAAAATCGGCAAAAGTGAATAGAAAAATAAAGCAACAATCGCTGGAATTTTCCCGATGCCTAGCAGTGGTATAAAAAATGCTAAAATGGCTAACGTCGGAAATGTTTGAATGATCCCAACAAGAGACATTAATTTATCAGCTACTTTAGGAATTCGCGTTAACAATATACCAAATGGAACCGCCACAATAATTCCAAGACATATTGAAATAAACGATATATATAAATGTTCCCATGATTTAAATAATAATTGACCACCGTGTTCTGCAAAAAAGGTTTGTAATGTCTCCATGTAATCACTTCCTTTTTTGTAATGATATTCAATTAACCGAGCAATTCTTTTTCGCCCCAAATCGAATCGTAAACAATGTTTGCTAAACTCGCGCGTGTAACAATACCTGTTAGTCGATTTGCCTCATCAACAACAGGGACATATCGCTTGCCATTACGCAATATTTTTCGAACGGTATCCCTTAATAAAGAATGTTGCTTAACTTTATGAACATTTGTCTCCATCACTTCTTTCACATATCCACGTTTTTTACGATATTTTTCAATCATTTCAATATCTATAATTCCCTCAAAGATACGATGACGATCAATGACGAGAAGTGAATCTACTCGTTTTTCTTTCATGATTTTAATTGCCTCAGACAATGTTTGATTCTTCGTAATAGCAATCGGCTCTCTATTCATAATTTGTTCAACCGTTCTTAATGTTGGACGTGACTCAATAAGTCGGTGTTTTCCAATAAACTCTTCTACAAATTCATTTGCCGGTGCTCTTAATATTTCCTCTGGTGTTCCGACTTGCACGATTTCCCCTTCCTTCATAATAACAATTCGATCAGCAAGTTTAATCGCCTCATCCATATCATGTGTTACAAAAACGATTGTTTTTCCGAGTGATTGTTGCAAGTTTATAAACTCATCTTGTAAACCATCACGCGTAATCGGATCAAGTGCTCCAAATGGCTCGTCCATTAAAATAAGTGGAGGATCAGCTGCAAGTGCCCGTAAAACCCCTATACGTTGTTGCTGACCACCGCTTAACTCATGAGGATAACTTTTTAAATAATCAGGATCCATATCTACAAGTTCGAGTAACTCCTTTGCCCGCAATTTCCTCTGTTGTTCAGGCCAATTTAAAAGCTTTGGTACAAGGGAAATATTTTCTTCAATCGTCATATGAGGAAATAAACCAATTTGTTGAATCACATACCCGATAAAGCGACGCAACTCGACAACATTTTTATCACGAACATTTTCGCCTTCTATAAATATATTTCCTTCAGTCGTTTCTATTAAACGATTAATCATTTTCATTGTCGTCGTTTTACCGCATCCACTTGGACCGATCAGTACAACAAATTCACCTTTATCTATTTGTAAATTTAAATTTTTAACAGCCTTTTTCCCACCTTCGTATATTTTTGTGACATCTTCAAATGTTAACAAGAAAAAGCTCCTCCTTTATTCCGTTAATGAAATTGAATGTGACAAAGGTATGTGAATTATTATATGGGAATGCTAAATAAATGCAAAACTTGAAAAAATTTGATAATCCGTATAAACTTTGTAAAAAAAATATTTTATAGTATTTATATTATAGCATACATAAGATTGCTTAAAATTGCTTTCATTTGCGGGGTCATCCCCGTTTTTTATTTTTAAATAAACTGTGTTATATTAACCATTGCATCGACTTAAGGTCATATAAAGGGGCTATGTGCAAATGGATGCGTTACAAAATCAACTCGATGTTATCGAAGATCAATTTGTAAAAAAAATTGCTGATAATATGCATACGTTCGGTGTCTCTAAAACAATTGGTAGAGTGCTTGGGACGATTTATATGAATAGAGAACCTATGACTTTAGATGAATTATCAAAAGCAACAGGTATGAGTAAAATGCGTATGAGTCAAGTCGTTCGAGAAATGATTGAATTAAATATTGCAGAAAAAGTTTATAAAAAAGGTGTTCGCAAAGATTTCATAAAAGTTGAGCGCGATTATTATCAAACTTTCATTGCCCTATTTACGTCAAACTGGCAACGAGCTGTCCATAAAAGTAGGAAGTTTGAAAAACACTTAAGTAAACAATTACAAAATATTCAATATCAGGCAGAATCTGAAGAAGTAAAAGAAAAATTGTATGAATTATCGAAAGAAACAAAACTCTGGCTTGATTATTATGATTGGATTAGTCGGTTAATCGATTTTTTCGAATCAGGAGAAATTTTCAAACATGTCCCAAAATATAAAGAGGAGGAATAATATGTCAAAAACAATTATTACATGTGCATTAACAGGTGCTGGAGATACAACGAAAAAGAGTCCCTATGTCCCCGTAACACCGAAGGAAATAGCTGAAGATGCGATTCAAGCCGCAAAAGCAGGCGCAGCGATCGTACATATTCATGTACGCGACCCTGAAACAGGCAACATTAGTCATGATCCTAAGCTTTATCGTGAAGTTGTCGAACGAATTCGTGATTCTAAGACAGATGTTGTATTAAACATTACGGCTGGTGGCGGTGGGGACTGGGTACCTAGCGAAGACGATCCGACCATAGGTGGAGAAGGAACAAGTATGCAAACGCCAAAAGAACGTCATCATCCTGTAGAAGAATTGCTTCCTGAAATATGTACACTTGATATCGGAAGTATTAATTTTGGCGATGCGGTTTACATTAATCCGGAAAATTGGATTCGCGAACACGCCCAATACATTTTAAAAAGTGGCGTAAAACCTGAACTTGAATGTTTTGATACTGGTTACATTCGCATGGCTCAACAACTCATTGACGAAGGTCTTATTGAAGATGATCCGCTCTTCCAATTGTGCCTCGGTATTCCTTGGGGCGCTGAGGCTGATACAGAAACAATGGTGTACATGAAAAACCGTTTACCACAAAATGCGCACTGGTCCGCTTTTGGCATTGGTCGTATGCAAATGCCAATGGCTGCTCAAGCCGTCTTACTCGGTGGACACGTTCGTGTGGGGCTTGAGGATAATCTTTATTTGAAAAAAGGTGTACTCGCCTCTAATGAACAGCTCGTAGATAAAGCTGTATCAATTATTCAAGAACTTGGTTCCGAGCCGATGACGCCTGAAGAAACTCGTGAACATCTAGGCCTTACAAAGTTTTATTAAAAATCATTAACTTATTCGTTTATTGATATGAGGTAAGCGAGTTAAAGTTTTTTACCTAAAGCATCTACCCGTCAATGCTAATAAGCTGAAGACAGAAGGAGTTATTTCATGAAAAAACAAAATGAGTATATTAAAAATATTACAGTCGTCGGCACTGGTGTCATTGGAATTGGATGGATTGCACGCTTTATATCCCAAGGCTATCACGTCACAGCATATGACCCGAATCATGAGGCTAAAAATAAAATAGATCGAACACTTGAAAAAGTATGGCCTAAATTAGAAGCAATTGGTCTATCAAAAAATGCATCTATTGAACGTTTAACATTCGAGACTAACTTACAAAAAGCGATTAAAAATGCTGATTTTATTCAAGAAAACGCACCTGAAAGAGAAAATATTAAACGAAAATTAATTGCAGAAATTGATGCTTATGCGCCAAAAAATGCCATTGTTTCATCAAGTACATCAGGTATTATGCCATCAATCTTACAAAAAGATTGCATATACCCTGAACGTGTGATTGTTGCACATCCTTTTAACCCGGTATATTTAATCCCACTTGTAGAAATCGTAGGCGGAAAACAAACGAAGCAAGCAGTTATTAAACGAGCATGTAAATTTTTGGCATCATTAAATATGAAGCCGCTTGTTATTCGCAAAGAAATCGAGGGGCATGTTGCCGATCGACTCATGGAGGCGATTTGGCGTGAGGCATTACACATCGTAAATGATGGAATCGCAACAACTGAAGAAGTCGATGCTTCAATTATTTACGGGCCTGGTTTACGTTGGGCTCTAATGGGACCGTTTATGACGTTACATTTAGCTGGTGGAGAAGAAGGGATGCGACATATGTTAAAGCAATTCGGTCCAGCATTAAAATTACCGTGGACAAAACTGATCGCACCTGAATTAACCGAAGAACTTGCAAACAAAGTTATTGATGGATGTGAACAACAGACGAAAGGGTATAATCTTGATAAACTTGAAGAACGCCGCGATGAATTTTTAATTGAACTCATTAAATTACTGGAAAAATATTGGCCTGGAGCGAACTTAAATGCAAATTTATAATTTAATTCATTTAAAGGAGTGGCAATGATGCACCATACGATTTTAACTTGTCATGTGAAAAAAGATTGGGTTGACTACAATCAACATATGAATGATGCAGCATATGCACGCGTATTTAGTTTAGCTGTTGAAAAGTTAATGAATAAAATCGGTATTGATCAATCTTTTCGCCATACATATGAATATTCTATTTTTACATTAGAAACACACATTTGTTACCTCAAGGAAGCACGAGAAGGAGAATCTTTACGAATAACCTTTCAACTATTAGATCATGATGAAAAACGCCTTCATGTCTTTTTTACGATGTACAATAAAGATAGTGAAGAAGTTGCAACTAGCGAACAAATGCTTATGGGCATGGATATGAAACAAGGACGTCCCAGCCCATTTCCAAGTCCAATTGCACAAAAGACTGAAGACATGGCAAATAAACAAACAGACCTTTCTTATCCGAAAAGAGCTGGGCGTCAAATTGGTATTCGTCAAAAATAAAATTCGTTAAAAAAGAGCCAATCAAGCTTTTGACTGGCTCTTTTATTATAAAAATTTATTGCATACCTTCTTTAACCCATCCGGCAACAGTTACTGTTCGTTTGGCTTGATGTTTAACCGCTTCTTCAACGTCCTCTTGCATTTGACCATCTTGATCAACCGTTACACTAACACCGTAAGGGTTGCCACCCGATCCAAACATAACCGGATCTGTATATCCAGGCGTTGCAATAATAGCACCCCAGTGCATCATCATTGTATATAAAGATAATAATGTTGCTTCATGACCGCCATGTAAATTGTTAGCAGAAGTCATCGCGCTAACGACTTTGTTAACTGTCTTACCTTCTGCCCAAAGGCCACCTTGCGTATCTAAAAACTGTTTCATTTGTGATGCGATGACACCAAAACGTGTCGGTGCACTAAAGATAATAGCATCTGCCCAGTCGAGATCTTCTGACGTTGCCACTGGAATATCTTTTGTCTTTTCTATCGTTTGCTTCCAAGCTTCATCACCTTCAATAACCGATGTAGGTGCTAATTCTTCAACTTTAAATAAGCGTACGTCTGCACCTAACGCTTTAGCACCTTCTTCAGCCCATTTTGCTAGTTGATAGTTTGTACCACTTTTACTATAAAATACAATAGCTAATTTAATATTTGACATATATGTTTCGTCTCCTTTTCTATTCTTGATGTTATATTTTATAGCTTAAAATATTTTATTTTAACAAGACTTTATAATAATCCCCCCTTTAAGGGTACCTTTCAAATCAATTCTCCCAACAAAGTTCTGAATATTACAAAATAATATATCTCAATTTCGAAGTTTCAATTAAAATGAATGTCTATGATAATTTACTTTAGACATCCTTCAGTAACACTCAATTTATAATTGTTGAACTGAAAAGAAGTTATAACTTCTCAGCGTAATATCCTAATTTTTTTAACTGTTCAATGAGAAACGCTTTTTCTTTAGTCTCTAGTCCTGCACATATACGATGAATAGACGTCTTATGTTTAGGAAAAATTTGCTTCATTAACTGCATTCCTTCTTCAGTGATCGTTGCATATGTTATGCGGCGATCATTCGGACACGGTTTTCTTCTGAGCATTTTTTTCTTCTCTAACTTATCGACGACATATGTAATACTACTGCTTGCAATCAATACTTTTTCACCAATTTTTTGAATTGGTTGATCACCTTTGCTATAAATAAGTTCTAAAACAGCAAACTCAGTTGGATTTAATCCATAGCGTTTTATATCTGCTTCAATATGCGTTTTAATGGCATCTAAAGCTCGGTTTAAAACGACAAATAATTTAAGAGAGATGCTCTCATCATAACCATATTTATGCTGATGATCCATCCATACCATTCCTTTAGATTATCTTTAATTCGAGATAATCATACAATAAGTCATTTTAGTTGTCAATGTTTAAACATCCGTTCATAAATTTAAAATCCAGCCCGATAAATTTTCGGGCTGGTTTGTCAACTTACTATGATGCAAGTAATGTTTCAATTTCTTTTTCAAAATCAACTGGTTCTTGAAATGGCTCATAACGACTGACTACCATTCCATTTTTATCGATTAAAAACTTGGTAAAGTTCCACTTAATAGCATCCCCGACAACCCAATGCGGGTAATGAGATTCAAGTTTCATTTTTAATAGCTTTTGTGTAATATCTGATTCATCAAATCCTTGAAAAGGTGCTTTTTGTTTTAAATATTGAAATAAAGGTTCTTCTTCCTCGCCATTTACAGCAATTTTTTCAAATATCGGGAAAGTGACGCCATAATTTATTTGGCAAAACTGTGCTGCGTCTTCGCTCGTTCCTGGTTCTTGATTATCAAATTGATTGCAAGGAAAACCTAAGATTTTAAAATTTTTTTCTTGATATTTTTCATGTAAATCTTGTAATTGCTCAAATTGAAAAGTAAATTCACATTTGCTAGCTGTATTCACAACTAATAATACATTTCCTTCATATGTAGATAATGGGACGTCTACACCGCCCTTAGCTTTTACCGTAAAATCAAAAACAGTCACAATAACTCCCCTCTCTCTTTGTTTTTATTATTACATAATAATTATTATAAACACTTTTGGTTCAATGTAAATTTTTTTGCTTGATGAATCGATTGAAAAATGTTTAAAAAAATATTCACTCCTCTTTTACAAAATTTAAAAGAGGAGTGAATAAAATTTTATTTAAAATGAATTAAAAAGTAATTGCGTTTACCACGTCTAATGATCGTGAACGTATCTTCAATACGATCATTTTTTGTAATGACATAATTTATATCTTGCTCACGATCACCGTTTATATAAATCGCTCCATTTTTAATATCTTCTCGAGCTTGCCGCTTAGAAGAAGCAATAGAAGCATCAACAAGCAAATCAACTAATCCGATATCCAACTTTTCCATTTCATATGTTGGAACATCTTTAAATCCTTGCTCAATATCACTTATAGATAATTGCTTTAAATCGCCCTTAAACAAAGAAGCTGAAATTTTTTGCGCTTGCTCTAACGCCTCATCGCCATGTACAAATCGTGTGACTTCCTCCGCTAAGCGTTTTTGTGCAAGGCGCTCATGTGGACGATTTTCAACTTCTGTTTGTAAATGTTTTATTTCATCTTGATCGATAAATGTAAAATATTTAATAAATTTAATAACATCCCGATCATCTGTGTTAAACCAAAATTGGTAAAATTCATAGGGAGTTGTTTTTTCCGCGTCTAACCAAACAGCACCTCCCGCTGTTTTGCCGAATTTTGTGCCATCTGCTTTCGTTATAAGCGGAACAGTTAATCCAAACGCAGTTACGTCTTCACCATCACGTGTTCGGCGAATAAATTCCAATCCAGCTGTGATATTTCCCCACTGGTCGCTTCCACCAATTTGTAATGTGCAATTTTCTTCTTCATACAATTTTAGAAAGTCAAAAGATTGTAAAATCATGTAACTAAACTCTGTAAATGAAATACCTTGTTCAATTCTTGCAGCAACTGATTCTTTTGCTAGCATGTAATTCACACTAAAATGTTTTCCTACATCACGTAAAAAATCGATGATTGTCATATTTGCGAGCCAATCGGCATTATTTCTTGTCACAATCATAGCTTCGTCATCTTTTACTTTATTAATTTGCAAGATATTTTTAATTTGCGTTTCAATGGCAGATGTAAAACGTTGAACAGTTTCTTCAGCATTTAAAGTTCGCTCACTCATCCGCCCACTTGGATCACCAATCATGCCTGTGCCACCACCAACTAAAGCGATCGGCTGATGACCTGCTTTTTGAAACCTTTTTAACATCGTTAATGGCAGTAAATGACCAATATGTAAACTATCTGCTGTCGGGTCAAAGCCACAATATAAAGTCACTTTGTTATTTGTTAAATGATGTTTTAAGCCTTCTTCATCTGTCATTTGTTGTATTAAACCGCGCCATTTTAAATCTTCAATAATATCCAATTAATTCACACCCCTATATATTTTTTTAGTATATAAAATAAAAAACTCATCCCTATCAAAGGGACGAGAATCGCTCGCGTTACCACCCTCATTGCACAAGTGTGCCATCTTTCAGTGAATAACGGTAAACATCCGTCTTCCTTTCAGAAGAAGCTCCAGAATGTAATTCGTTGGCAAATGTATACTAACTCCCACCAACCGTTAGTTCTCTATCATAGGGATCTGCTCAACTACTTCGTTCCTTCAACGCTTTTATTATATCTTATGTTTTCCCTATATTATTAACATATAAATATTTAAAAAGCAATTTTTTATATACGTTGAAATAAACCTTATGCTATAATAAATGATGAACTTAGGAGGTTGTAACGGTGGATATTAAACAAATTTTTAACCGCATTAAAAATGCTTGGCAAACTGGAAAGATCCAACAAACATCTCGAATAACTTACGAAGTATTTTGGAATGTTATTTTACTTCTTTTCGTTATTTGTTTAATTGGGTTATTTTTTGCCGGCGGTATCGGTGCGGGTTATTTTGCGTCTCTCGTCAAGGATGAAGATATACGTAGCCATGAGGAGATGGAAAAAGATATATATAATTATGAAGAAACATCTAAACTTTACTTCGATAATGATGAATATCTAGATGATATTCGCTCAGATTTACATCGAGAAGAAGTATCTTTAGATAATGTATCTGATACATTGATTGACGCTGTCATCGCGACAGAAGATCAATATTTTATGGATCATAACGGTGTTGTACCAAAAGCGATTGTCCGCGCTCTTTTTCAAGAAGCTACAAATGCAGAAACGAAAACAGGTGGAAGTACATTAACCCAACAACTCATTAAAAACCAAATGTTGACAAATGAAGTATCCTTTGATCGTAAAGCGAAAGAAATTTTACTCGCCCTTCGCTTAGAACGCTTTTTTAGTAAAGATGAAATATTAGAAGCTTATCTAAATGTTATTCCATATGGACGTAACTCTTCCGGCGAAAATATTGCCGGCATCCAAACGGCTGCAAAAGGCATTTTCGATGTCGATGCAAATGATTTAAATTTACCACAGTCAGCCTATTTAGCAGGATTGCCACAAAGTCCATCTGCTTACACACCGTTTTTAAATACTGGTGATCTAAAAGATGAAGAAGATCTTAAGTTAGGTTTAAAGCGAATGAAATACGTTTTAAAACGTATGTATGATAAAGATTTTATCACACAAGAAGAATACGAAGAAGCGCTAGCGTATGACATTACTGACGACTTTACTAAAAAAGAAGAAACAACGCATAAAAAGTATCCGCTCTTAGTTAATGAACTAGAATCCCGCGCGATAAACATTTTAACAAAACTGCTTGCTCAAGAAGATGGTTATACATTAGAAGATTTAGATGAAGATCAAGAACTTAAAAAACATTATGCAATGCTCGCTGAACGTGATTTACGAATGAATGGTTATCATATTCACTCGACAATCGATAAAGATATTTACGACACAATGCATGAAAAGGCGCTTAATTTCGAGCATTATGGGCCTAAGCAAAAAAATCCTAATGGCGACGAGGAACCTGTACAAGGTGCAGGTATACTGATTGAAAATAATAGTGGACGTATCATTAGCTTCTTTGGAAGCAGTCAAAAATTTAAAAATGAAATTAATGAAAACAATCGCGCAACAAATGCTTATCGTCAAAATGGAAGTACGATGAAAGCTATTTTAAGTTATCCTGCAGCGATAGAAGCCGGAAAAATTCAACCAGGTACCCCAATTGCCGATATTCCACATAAATATCCAGATGGAAAAGAACTTACGAATTATGGCGGGGGATATCATGGACTTGTACCAGCCCGTAAAGCTTTTGCAGATTCTTATAATATTCCTGCTGTCAAAGCGTATATGAGTGTTTTATCCGATGAACCTGCGAAGCAATATTTACGTGATATGCAATTTAAAAAATTAACCGAAGAAGATTTCGTTAACCCTTCACTCGCCTTAGGTTCAATGAGCGAAGGTGTTTCCGTTGAAGAAAACGTTAGTGCTTTCGCTATGCTTGGTAATAATGGTCAGTTTGTAGAACCATATATGATTGAAAAAATAACAGACAAAGATGGTGAAGTTATTTATGAACATGAACGAGATGAAGTCGATATTTATTCGCAAGAAACAACGTATTTAACGATTGATATGATGCGCGATGTTATTAAAAATGGAACAGGCCAATTTTTAAGTTCACAACTTAAGCATAATCATGTTGATTGGGCAGGAAAAACGGGAACGACAGATGATTATAAAGATGCTTGGTTTGTCGGCACAAATCCAAATGTAACCTTTGGAACGTGGATTGGCTATGATAGCAATATGAGTTTAGATTATTGTCCTGGATGTTCTTTATCCTATAGTCAACGCAATCAAAAGTTATGGGCTGAAATTATGAATAGCATTTCAGATATTGATGCTGAATTGCTCGCACCAGAAGAACGCTTTAAACGTCCAGATGGGATAGTAGAGCAAAGTTATTGTGCGACTTCGGGAATGAAACCATCTGAACTTTGTAAAAAGGCTGGCCTTGTCGAAACTGATTTATTTAATGAGAAATTTACACCCGATGAAGAAGATGACAGTCTAATTTCCGGAAGTTATGTTAACGTTGGTGATAAGGATGTCGAGGCTGATTCAGACACACCTGAGGAGTTCGTTGACGGTGACGGTCTAATGTTTAATCCTGAATTTTTAAAACGACATGACTACGATAAACTAAGTGATTTATCGATATTGTTTCCAAATACGAATAAAGAAGCATGGGAAAAAATAAGTATTCCTAGTGGAGATTTGGAAGATCCTATAGAGGAAAATGGTGATGCACCTGATTCACCATCTGATCTTAGCGTATCCGATTCGACATTATCCTGGAGCAAAGCTAATAGTGATTATGTGATCGGTTATTATATTTATCGCGCATCCAATTCTAAAAAAGACTTTAAAATGATCGATCATACGACTGATACAAGCTATGAATTGACAGACGAAGGTGTTTATTATGTCACAAGCGTTGACTATTTTGGTGAAGAATCAAAAGCTTCCGGTGAATTAACATTTGGAGATGATGAAGAAGAAAAAGATGATGACGATGACGACAAGGAAGAAGAGGATAAAGACGAGGACGAGCATGAGGATGAAGATTAAATCTAAGCGTATCTCAAACGAAGTCCATCGTAAAGTAAGGATGGACTTCGTTTTATTTTTGCAAAATACAATTTCAAAAGTGTTATAAACTTCATTAAACTGTTTAACTAAGCCACACATATACATAATTTCCTTCACAAAATGATTAAAAAGAGTCATCTAAATTTTCACTTATGTTTCATTTCTTTCGTCATCCTCTTCTAAAATAACAATTTCTACGCGTCTATTTTGGCTCCAATTTTCCTCTGACGTATTCGGTACATGTGGCCTGGTATCGCTATATCCAGCAATCGAAAAACGATCTTCATCTATATCATGTTCTTGAATTAAGTATCGAACAACACTACCTGCCCGCGCGCCAGATAGCTCCCAATTTGAAGGATAGCGATAATTAGAAATGGGTCGACTATCCGTATGCCCTTCTACCTTAATATGGTTTGGCATTTCTTTAAATAAATCACCAATTTTATTTAAAAATGGTTTGCCTGAATCTAAAATAATTGCTTCACCTGTATCAAATAAAACTCGCTCCTGTAATACTAATACAACGCCCCGCTCTGTCCGATTAGCAGAAATAACGTTATCTAATTCATGATCAGTCAAATACGATTCTATATCTTCTATTAATGTGTCAAGAGAGTCTTCTTCCTCTTTCTTTTCATCATCTTCATCATCGTTTGACTTTGCTGTTTGCGGATCTAATTTTTCAGACGGTTGGCCACCACGTAACTGGCCAGAATCTTCGACGGGACGCTCCATCGGTATAGCAGAGGGAAGAAAATCTAAAACGACTCGGTTACGAAATGATTCAGAAACAGCCTCAAATTTTTCTAAATCTACTTGAGACATAGAGAAAAGCAAGACGAAAAAAACAAGTATAAGTGTAACCATATCAGAGTAGGTTACCATCCACTTAGGAGCACCACCGTCTTTTTTTCGCTGTCTTCTACGCCTCATTTATATTTCCCTCCGCAATTGTTTCTTCATCACTATTTTCTTCAGCCGGATGCAAATCGCCTGAAAGAAATGCGCTTAACTTTTCTTCCAGAATCCGAGGGTTTTGTCCAGATTGTACACCGATCACACCTTCGATAATGATTTGTTTAATGAAAATTTCTTCTTCAGTTTTATTTTCTAGCTTACTAGCCATAGGTATAAATACTAAGTTAGCTAAAACCGTTCCATAAAGTGTTGTTAACAATGCAACAGCCATATTTGGTCCTAAGCTTTCTGGGTCTTGTAAATTGTTCAGCATGAGCACTAATCCTACTAACGTTCCAATCATTCCCCAAGCTGGTGCATATTCACCACATTTTTCGATAATCGCCCTTCCTTTGTAATGTCTTTCTTCCATAGCCATAATTTCTGCATTCATAATATCATTGATCACTTCTGGATCGATTCCATCAACGGCTAGCAACACACCTTTTTTAACAAATTCATCGTCGACTTCTTCTATTTCACCTTCCAATGATAAAATGCCTTCTCGTCTGGCACGTTCGGATAAATGAATAAATAAATCAATTAAATCAGATAAACGTTGATCATTTTTGTAGAAAGCTTCCTTTATAACAATTCTCGCTAATTTAATTTGCTCTTTCTTAAAACTAATAAACAAAGAAGCAACGATACCGCCGAGCACGATAAAAACAGACGAAATGTCAACAAATAAAGTTGCGCCACTTCGACCATCTTTTGCTAAAATCGCCAACATAATCATTAAAAACCCTAACGTTATGCCGATTGGTGTTAATATATCACGTTTTCTCATTGTCTCACCAAACCTCTATTGTTTTACTTTCCGTTTACTTATTGTATCGGCATATAACTTATTTTGTTGAACGTCTTTCTTCAATTCGATGTGGCAAAATAACTTCTCGCTCTTCGACTTCTTCCTTGTTCATATATTTCGTTAAAAGTCGCATAGCAACAGCACCGAGGTCATATGTTGGTTGGACAATTGTCGTTAACGTTGGACGAACCATTGTAGCAAGTCTTGTATTATTAAATCCAAAAACCTCTAGATCTTCCGGAACTTTATAGCCTTCATCTTGCGCACTATGAATAACACCTATTGCCATTTCATCTGAAGCAACAAAAACAGATGTTGGACGTGTAGAAAGAGATAAAAGCTGTTTAGCCCCTTCGATACCTGCTTCATATGAATATCCTACCCGGATAATATAGTCATCATTTATATCAATCTTTGCTTCTTGCAAAGCTCTCATATACCCGTCAAGTTTCAATTGATTGCGTTTTTTAATATCTTCTTGTCCATAAATAAATGCAGGTTGCTCGTTATGTTCTTTCATTAAAAATTTCGTCGCTTCATAAGCGGCTTTCTCATAGTCAATATTAACTGACGGAATCGTATCCGTTTCATCATGAGTTGCTGCAATGACGACAGGAACTGATGAACTATTAAATTTCTCAACATGTTCAGATGTAATATTCCCCCCCATAAATAGAATGCCGTCAACTTGCTGTTCAAACATCGCATCTATTAGCTGAAGTTCTTTTCTCTTATTTTGATCGGAGTTACTTAAAATAATGTTATATTTATACATTGTTGCGATATCTTCAATACCTCGCGCTAATTCAGAAATAAAAATGCTAGATATATCTGGAATGATAGCTCCGACAGTCGTCGTTTTTTTACTAGCTAATCCCCTAGCAACTGCATTCGGACGATATTCTAATCTTTCAATCGTCGCTAATACTTTTTTGCGAGTTGTCGGTTTAACATTTGGATTTCCGTTGATCACTCGTGAAACAGTCGCCATAGATACATTTGCCTCTCGTGCTACATCATAAATTGTCACACTCATCATTTATTCCTCCTCTATTTGCTTATATCATCGACTGCTTTTGCTTTCATCATACGCTAGGTTGACATAAAAAACAAAAATTTAGAGACTGAACAATCGTTGTCCAGTCTCTTATAACATTATACATGAATTATATGATGAAATTAACTTTGTAATTGTTCCATAAACTGATCAAACATCTCTAAATCCATTTGCTGTGCGGCGTCCGAAAGAGCAACAGCGGGATCTGGATGAACTTCTGCCATAATACCATCTGCCCCTACAGCAATAGCTGCTTTCGCTGTTGGTATTAATAAATCACGACGTCCGGTTGAGTGTGTCACATCAACAATTACCGGCAAGTGTGTTTCTTGCTTTAATATAGGAACAGCTGAAATATCTAACGTATTACGCGTCGCTGTTTCATACGTTCGAATACCACGCTCACATAAAATAATTTGACCATTTCCGCGCGACATAATATATTCTGCCGCATTAACGAATTCAGAAATAGTTGCAGACATCCCACGCTTAAGTAAAACAGGTTTCTTTACAGAACCGGCTGCTTTTAATAGTTCAAAGTTTTGCATATTACGTGCACCTATTTGTATAACGTCGATATAATGAACGGCTTCCTCTATATCTTCTGGTGAAACAATTTCACTAACAACGGCTAGATCATACGCTTCTGCAATTTGTTTTAAAATTTTCAGACCATTAAAACCTAAACCTTGAAAATCATACGGGGATGTTCTCGGCTTAAAGGCGCCACCACGCAAAAGTTTAATACCTTTATTTTTCACCGCTTCAGCCACTTGCGCGACTTGCTCATAACTTTCAACAGCGCAAGGTCCGACGAAAAACTTAGGTGCACCATTTCCAATTTTTTCACCTTTAATATGAACGACTGTATCTTCCGGTTGCTTTTCCCGTGAAACGAGCAAGGCTTTTTGGTGATCTTCTTCTTGAAGCTCTAAACTCGCCTTAAATATTTCTTTAAAAATATGTTCAATCGTTGCATCTTCGAAAGGTCCTGTATTTAATTTTGTTATTTCATTTAACATTTCCCGTTCCCGGACAGGATCAAACCGCTTCATATTTTGCTTTTGTTTCACTTGACCGATTTCTTGAACAATCGATGCCCGGTGATTAATTAATTGAAGCAATTTTAAATTAACGTCATCTAACTGACTTCTTAGCTTATCCAAGTTAAGTTCAGTCATAGAAAATCCTCCCCTTTGCCGACTGCATTTTTTTATAATTAGAACCCATTATAGCTAATATTCTTTGCTTTGTCATTAAAAAGTTTATAATATAATTACATGATATTTCCTGAAATCTTCATGAAAGGAACGGTTGTTCATGAAAAAACGTATTTTTGCCCTCGATATTGGTACGCGCTCTGTTACAGGCATTATTTTACAAAAACAAGAACATACATATACAGTTTGTGATTTTCATGTAGAAGAACATCGTGAACGTTCAATGCTTGATGGGCAAATTCATAATGTACGCGCCGTTGCAGATGTTATTACAAATGTAAAATCAGCTTTAGAAAAAAAATACGGCACACTAACAAACGTATGCGTCGCCGCTGCTGGACGTTCATTAATTACAAAGCGTGCAAAAGCGACGATACAACTTGACCAACAACCGATTACAAAAGAGCAAACGGTCAAACATTTAGAATTAAGTGCCGTTCAATCCGCACAATTTAACTTAGCACAAGAAAATGAACAAAATGCCTATAAAGATTATTACTGTGTCGGTTATTCAGTGTTACATTATGCATTAGATGGTGAAATGATTGGTTCGTTGATCGACCAAAGTGGCAGACAAGCAAGTGTTGAAGTGATCGCCACATTTTTACCGAAAGTTGTCATTGACTCGCTTTTATCAGCATTAAATCACGCACAATTAAGTGTCGAGGCTTTAACACTTGAGCCAATTGCAGCGATTCACATACTCATTCCAGAATCGATGAGACGTTTAAATGTTGCACTTGTCGATATCGGTGCTGGTACAAGTGACATTGCCTTAACAAAATATGGAACAGTTGTCGCATACGGTATGGTGCCAATGGCTGGAGATAAAATAACTGAAGTTTTAAGTGACGCATATTTACTTGATTTTCCAGTGGCAGAGCAAACGAAACGTAACATCGCCCTTAACGGTAAAGACACTGTACAAGATATTTTAGGGTTTGAACATTCCATTACATACGAGCAACTTGTCCAAGATACAACGCCAGTCATTGATGAATTAGCTTCTGCTTTAACTGAAGAAATTTTAACACTTAACGAACGCCCGCCACAGGCTGTTATGCTTATTGGTGGCGGAAGTCAAACACCGAACATTGCGGAATTTTTAGCAAAAAAATTACAACTTCCCAACAACCGAGTCGCTGTTAGAGACGTTCAAGCGATACAAAACTTAAATACCGAGCAAATCCCGTCTGGACCTGATTTTGTGACACCTATTGGTATTGCTATGTCAGCTCATCAAAATCCAATTCATTATGTAACGGTAACGGTTAATAAGAAAAAAGTTCGGATGTTTGAATTAAAGCAACTAACGGTCGGTGATTGTCTTATTCAAGCTGGAATTGATGTAAATAAAATGTATGGAAAACCTGGGTTGGCAATCTTCATTACTGTAAATGGCAAACAAATGACGATTTCTGGACAACTCGGGCAGCCACCACACATATATTTAAATGGTGAACGAACGAACGTCGATGCGCCGATTAAAAATGGTGATATCATTGATATACAAAAAGGATTAGACGGCAATCAACCTAATGTAACACTTCGACAATTGATCGGTGATATACCTAAAGTTACAGTTTATTTTCAAGATAAACCGTATCAACTTCATCCAACATATTATGTTAATGGACAAGAGAAGGCTCGTGAATATATCATAAAGGATAAAGATTCGATTACTTGGAAACAGACACAAACCGTCGGAGAATTTTTATCGAATATCCAAGTACCTGAAGGCGAATTAAATTTTTCCTTTAGCATTTATGTGAACGGAGAAAAAGTAAACATAGAAAAGGGAGAAACAGAAATTTACATTAATGATAAACCGGCTGAAGCTAGTACGCAACTGCAAAACAATGACCACATAAAAATTAAGCGAGCAAAGACACCAAGAATTAAAGATCTACTATATTTACGTGGAGAAAAGTTTTGGCACTCGATTGATATTACGTTCAATGATGAGCCTGTGACATTAAAACAACAACAGTTAATAATCACAAGGGATAGTGAAACACTAACAGAAGAAAGTTTACTTCATAATGGCGATCACATAATGATTGAAGCAAAACCTTTAAAAACATTTATTTTCCAAGACGTTTTTCGTTTTATTGATATCGATCTTTCAAATGTCAGCGGAACATATCAAATATATAAAAACAATGAACGAACGTCATTTGATGAAGTAATTAATCATGGCGATTCATTGCGTCTTGAGTGGACAAATTAAAAAGGCTACATATGACAGTAGCCTTTAATGAATGTTACTCTGTCTCATCTTCTATTTGATCAGCAACTTCCTCAAGCTTGTCCGATACAGCTTCAGCCGCCTCAATTGCCTCATCTTCAACATGTCGTTTTTTCTGTAATGTTTGTTCAATAGATTCTTTCACATCTTCAGTCTTTTGCGCCACAGACCGTGTAAGTTCAGCTGTCGAATCAATGGCTTTATTCGTTAAAGCCGACCCTTTTTCATAAACGGTATCTTTCCAATTCGCTCCTTTTTCTTGTAAATCGCTTGCACGATCAATCATTGAATAAGTGTTCATTGTAATATCTTCCCTTAATTCTCTTCCCGGCTTAGGTGCAAAAAGTAATGCAACCGCTGCACCGACAATGCCGCCGATAAGTGTTCCAACTAAAAAATTTTTATTTGCCATCCTGTTTCCTCCCATATAAAATTAGTCATTCCTTTTTCTCTTCCAAAAATTAATAAGAGCAGAACCCCATTTCACTGCTTGGGCTACCTTTTCTTTATCTTCTGTAGCAATGTTTGATATATGCGTTGAAATTTTCTGTAAGGAATTATTGAAGTCGCTCACTGTCTCTCCGATTTCTTTAATACCATCAAATACACTATTGAGCTTCGTTGATTTATGATGCATGTCCTCTGCAAGCTGATTTGTTTTATGAAGGAGAGAAGTTGATTCAGTTGTTATCCCCTCAATTTGCTTTTCTAAACTTTCGATCGTATGTGTCGTTTGGTCTAATGTCTTCTTAATCGATTTCAATGTAATCGCTAAATAGCCGACGAGCACTGCAAAGGCAATGGCTGTTATAAGTGCCGCTATGTACAATATAATTTCCACTATCAGCTCACCTCTTCATTTAGTTTGTAGTATAATGATTGTCTAAAAATGAATCAACCAAGCAATGACATATACTTATAATATTTATTACCCTTAAAAGCGAATAAAAAACATTAATTGCTATGTATAATAAAAAGCGTCGAATGAGTAAATGATTTTGACGCTTTTTATGAATGGAGTTTACTTATACAAATTTTAATTGTGTGAGCTTATTTTTCTGTACATGATTTTCGTACGCCTGTTGAAACTTTTGAATATCTCCAGCTCCCATAAAAATAAGCACACTATCTTCATAGGCCTGTAAACGAGCTGTTTGATCTAATGTTAATATAGAACTTCCATCAATAAGCTTTTGCAAATCATCAATTGTTAAATCACCTTCATCTTCTCGAGCAGAGCCAAAAATATCGCATAAATATACGACATCAGCTAACTTTAGACTTTCAGCAAATTCTTTCAAAAATATTTTGGTTCTTGTGTACGTATGCGGTTGGAAAATCGCAACAATTTTTTTATGAGGATATTTTTTTCGTGCTGAATCAATCGTTACTGAGACTTCTTTTGGATGATGAGCATAATCATCAATTAAAATTTGATTCCCGACAGCTTTTTCCGTAAAACGACGCTTAACACCTTGAAAATGGCTTAATGCTTTAATATGTTCTGGCGAAACACCCTCATAATGACATATAGCTATAACGGCAAGTGCATTTAAAATATTATGATTGCCAAACATTGGAATATAGAATGTATCGTAAAATGTGTTCCGAACAAATACGTCAAATTGTGTCCCGTCTTTTAATACCTTTATATTTTTAGCCTGGAAATCATTCGTTGATGCTAATCCATAGTAAACGACAGGTACTTTCGCTTGAATTTGTTGCAGTTTTTCATCATCCCCACACGCAATAATACCTTTCTTTACGCGATTTGCCATCGATTGAAAAGCATCGAACACATCATCCATATTTTTAAAATAGTCTGGATGATCAAAGTCGATGTTCGTCATAATCGCATAATCAGGCGCATATTGTAAAAAGTGGCGACGATATTCACATGCTTCAAAAACAAAGTATCGGCTATCAACATGACCTTTACCTGTTCCATCACCAATTAAATAAGATATCGGAAAAGCTGTTTCTAAAACGTGAGATAATAAACCTGTTGTTGACGTTTTACCATGAGCACCAGTTACAGCTATACTCGTATACTGTTTTAACCATTCACCTAAAAACTCATGATAACGGTAAAACGTAAGCCCTCGACGCTTAGCTTCTTTTACTTCTATATGATCCTCGGAAAAGGCATTTCCCGCAATAATTGTACATTCATCATGAATATTTGATTTAGAAAATGGGAATATCGGAATATTTTGTTCTTCTAACGCCTCTTGAGTAAAAAAATATTTTTCGACATCTGATCCTTGCACCTTTTCTCCAGAGTCATGAAGAATATGAGCAAGAGCGCTCATCCCAGTTCCCTTTATACCAATAAAATGGTAAGTTGTCATTGAAAGGACCCCCATAAAGATGTGTAAAACGAACTTACAAATAATATACAAAGTTATTCATTTATTATAGCAAATATTGTTGTTGATGATAAAATCATATAATGCTGTGACACATAAGTCAATGTCTAGTTTATATTGTAGGCATTAAAGCTTTTACAGCATTATATACATGAATAACGAATGATGTTCATCTACAATTATATTAATTGTTGCTAATATATCATTCATTAAGCTGTGCTTGTGAGATTAATACATCTCGTGGCTTGCTTCCTTTTTGACTTGACACAATACCCCTTTCCTCTAGTGTATCGATCAATCGACGTGCTCGATTATAACCAATGCGAAATTGTCTCTGTAGCATTGACGTGCTAACACTATTTTGCTCACATATAAATTGAATAACTTCATCTAACAATTCATCTTCTTCACTAACATCAACTTTTTTTAACAATTCTTCTTGAGCAAATAAATAGTTCGGTTGAGCTAATTGACGTACATATTGTGTCACTCGATCGATTTCTTCATCTGAAACAAAAGCCCCTTGAAGACGAACACTTTTTCCTGATCCATTTTCAAGGAATAACATATCTCCTTTTCCAAGCAATCGCTCGGCTCCATTCATATCAATGATTGTTCTTGAGTCTACTTGGGATGAAACACTGAATGCTATACGTGTTGGAATGTTTGCTTTAATAAGTCCTGTAATAACATCAACGGACGGTCTTTGTGTCGCTACTAATAAATGGATGCCACAGGCGCGAGCCTTTTGAGCGATCCGACAAATAGCATCTTCAACATCTTGTGGAGAAGCCATCATTAAGTCTGATAACTCATCAATAACAATAACAATAAATGGCATTTTTTCGTCTTCTTTATTTTGAGCTTCTATTTTTTCATTATAACGATGAATGTTTCGAACGCTTGCTTGAGCAAATTTTTCGTACCGATTTTCCATTTCCGAAACGGCCCATTTTAAAGCGGCAGTCGCTGCCTTCACATCCGTTATAACCGGTGAAACAAGATGTGGAATGCCATTATATGGGGCTAGTTCAACCATTTTAGGGTCAATTAAAAGAAGCTTTAAATTTTCATAGCTTTCTTTATAAAGTAAACTAATTAATATCGTATTAATACATACACTTTTACCAGATCCAGTTGCACCTGCAATCAAACCGTGTGGCATGTTGGAAATAGACGTAATGATAGGATCTCTCTCAATATTAAGACCGAGTCCTATCGTTAGTGGATCTTTACTATGTTTAAAAGCTTTCGTTGAAAAAATTTCTTGCAAACCGACTGTTTGAACATTTAAATTAGGCACTTCAATACCGACTGTATTTTTCCCTGGAATAGGCGCTTCTATGCGAATATCTTCAGCGGCCATATTCAACTTTATATCATCACTTAAATTTCTAATTCGACTCACTTTTACACCTAATTCAGGTTTCACTTCAAATCGCGTCACAGTCGGACCTTGGGTAGCATTTACAACACTTGCTTTGACATTGAAATGGTTAAGCGTTTTTTCAAGCAGTTCCTTTTGTTGCCTTAGCCACTGTTTATCTTCCATCGATATTTGCTTCGGTTCATTTAATAAACGAATCGGGATCTTATATCGACGTTTATCATCTGTTCGCTTCTTCAATTTTTGTTTATCAAATGGTGTCATAATAACGTTATAAGGAATTGGTCGTTTATCGTGGTTTCTTTTAGCACTTTTATGACACAAGTTTTGCTTCTTTGACGGTTTGACATATTTATTATTAGATGTTTGATTATTTTTGCTTTTATCTACTTCTAATGATTGCTCATGTTCATTGTCTCTTACACGATTTGTTGCTTGAGAAAGTGTATGGGTACATTCTCTTGCCTGTTTATGATCATATTCGCTTTCTTGTTTGCAGTCGTTTTTACTTTCGTGTATACCTGAATTTGTTTTTGATATGTAAGATGTTTGCCTAGGTTCAGCATTTGTAATAGCTTTTTCTTCTATATTTTTTTCATTAGAAATTTTTTGCCTCTCTTTTTCATTCTCCTGCCTTATCTCTCGACGAATATAAGTCGGTACATGTTCAATCTCTTTATTTTTCTTTCGATCTTGATAACCGTAGATCGGTGAAGCTACTTGACTTGGTGTAAACGGCTTTTTCTCTAATTTATGTGATAGCTTCAATGAATGACTAGTCTGATGTTTATCCCGCTCTTTTAATCGCTTTTCCTCATATTGCGTAAATGTTCCATCTACTTCTTCATCAGGTATGATTGGGAAACGAAATGACTTTTTTGGATATTCATAAGTTATTCGTGCTTGCGGTAAATGTGGTTGTCTGTTTGTTTCTTCCTCAATATGGATCGTTTCTACAGTTTCTGTAAAGAAGAATTTATAAATCATCTTTTTTATGCGTCTCCACATATTAAATCCCCATTTCAATCTCCACCTTTTGTTGAATATACATATAGTTTAACAGGTTTAACAATCATTTGCAGGTATAAGCATGAAAAATTGTGACAAACAAAACAACCTTTGTCATGATGACTCAGGTTGTCCTTACATTCGAAGTTTTTTCAGCACTTATATTTATTTGATGAAATCATTATTTAAAACGTCTATTGATCATCATTTTCTTTATTCAGTTTATTTTGTGCTAAAATAAATATCGGCTCTAGCGTTTCGTTTTCATAAATGAAAGGAAGTGATGTAATCGGAATACGACCTTCGGCAAAAAATTTCATCGTCATTTGCGCTAAAATATCATAACCTGTTTTATTTCGGATATCAGCGATAATTAACACATCTTGATGTGGGACAGCTACGGCAAGCTCTCCCTCACTTTTTTCCTTCATTTGATCTAAAAATGTTTTATTTAAAATTCGACTAGCATCATAGCCATCTTGCATTGCAACGAAATAAAAGTCGTTTTCTGCAACTGTATCTATCTTATAGTCAATCGATAAAGAACGCATGTTAAAAGTAGCCATCTCATAAATACGTTCTTTTGTCCATTGTTCTTCGTCTAACAAGGTTTCATCAATAAGCCTGTATGATTTTCCTAAATCAAGTGCATAAAATATACGTGTTTCAGCGGTATGCTCTTTTGTAATTAAACGATTGCCAGCATTTGTCGTCGTCGGAAAAGACGTAGACCGTATAACTGGATATATATGTTTTTCCATGCCTTTTAAATGATGTTCTTCATTCATAATTTTAAGGGCTTCTAATACGTGCTCCTCTAACTCATTAATAGCTTGCTCGCCGCGCTCATTATATTTGGCAATAACTGACGGAAGCTTAATCGTCATCCCCTGTTTAGTATCTTTCCATTCAATGCGAAATGTATCTTTTTCGCGGTCATACGACGTTTGAAAGTTCGGATAACCTAACCTTTCTTCCAAAAGCCGCTTCATTTTTATACTCGTCATCGCCATCCTCATACCCTCCTTTTTTATTGAGGCAATTGCTCGATAAAATCAACAATTTCCGCTTTTGTTTTACGATCCTTACTGACGAAACGTCCAACTTCTTCTCCTTCATGAAACGCAAGAAAACTAGGGATGCCAAAGATATCATATTGTTGACATAAATCAATGAATTTATCTCTGTCAACAGAAATAAATGTATATGTCGAAAAGGTATCCTCAATCTCTGATAAAAATGGTTCAATCACTTTACAGTCTGGACACCAATCAGCGGTGAATAATATAATGACTTTATCATTTTTTATTAATTCATCAAACTGAGCGACTGTCTGTAATTCCATCATCTCATATCTACCTCCATTACTTTTATCATATCTTTGTTTATTTTATCATTCAATATTTCAAACATAAAAAATTCATATCTCTTTGGTAGAAAAAGGGTTTTATTTTGTTTATTATAAAGAAGTTGTTTATCATAAAGATGACTATAATAATCAATGGAGGGATTGATATGGAATTAGTCGTCTATTTAGCCGGACAAATTCACGATGATTGGCGAAAGGAAGTCGAGTCAAAAGCTAAAGAAAAAAACCTCCCATTAACATTCGTCGGGCCACAAACGAACCACGACCGTTCAGACGACATTGGTGAAGATATCTTAGGAAAACAGCCAAATAATGTGTATAGAGATGATGCGGCTTCAAGCATTAATAACTTCAGAACTGAAGTATTAATGAAAAAAGCAGATATCGTTATTGCCTTATTCGGCGAAAAATATCGACAGTGGAATACAGCAATGGATGCAAGCACAGCCCTTGCCATGAATAAACCTACCATTATTGTTCGTCCAGAATCACTCATTCATCCATTAAAAGAACTTTCCAATAAAGCGAATGTAACCGTTGAGACGATTGATCAAGCCATCGATGTTTTAGCTTACATCTATGAATAATAACGGCAATATTTAAAAAGGGGTGTTCTTTTTTCTTATCATAAAGACACCCCGTATTAATTACCTGTAAAATTCCCATTGTCCACGTAAGATGTTTACAACGTGAGCGAACATTTCTTTTCTAGAAACGAAATGGTTTGTCAAAGTACCGATAGCTCCTTCGTAATGTCGCACCTTTTGATTATTCGTTAGTGTCGCCATAATATCTCCGAGTTCTAAACCTTCTCTTAATTGGTCACTAATTATCTGTGGTAACAAAATTCTCGCGCCACTTGCTGTATAAATATCTTGATTTATATTGACAAGCGCACCCCAGTTACATAAATACATGTCCTGATTTATGTACGTTACACCACCTTCAAGGCCAATCGCTAAAACATCGTCTGATTCATTTTCAAGACATTTAATCGCCCGATTGATCGCACCTTTTCGTGTTTCCTCATCTGAAAAAGGTTGGGCGGAGACATTTGAAGGAACATCTTTCGTTACAACTGTCATATCCGTAAAAATTTCTTTGACTGCTCGGATCTTTGCCAAATTTTTCGAGCCAACGATAACTTTCATATGATCACCAACATTTATATTTATGCTTGACGTATCATTTCAACGGCATGTTGATCAGTTGCTTTTACTAAGTTGACTAACAACTCCTTCGCTGCCGCATAATCATCGACATGAATGATAGAAGCAGACGTATGAATATAACGTGAACATATACCAATGACTGCGGAAGGAACACCATCATGAGCCATATGTACGCGTCCTGCGTCAGTGCCACCTTTTGACACAAAATATTGGTAAGGAATATGATGAGTCTCAGCAGTATCTAAGACGAATTCACGCATGCCACGATGTGTAATCATGGAACGATCAAAAATGCGCAAAAGTGCTCCTTTTCCTAGTTGCCCGAAAGCTTCCTTATCCCCTGACATATCATTTGCTGGGGAAGCGTCTAAAGCATAAAAAATATCTGGTTGAATCATATGTGCTGAAACTTTTGCCCCGCGCAAACCTACTTCTTCTTGCACAGTTGCTCCGGAATACAATTGATTCGGTAATGTTTCATTTTTAACTTCTTTTAGTAGTTCAATGGCAAGTCCACAACCATAACGATTATCCCATGCTTTAGCTAAAATTTTCTTCTCATTAGCCATCGGTGTAAATGGGCAAATAGGTACAGCCGTATCACCTGGTTGAACACCGATACGTTCAGCATCTTCTTTGTCATCCGCTCCAATATCAATTAACATATTTTTTATTTCCATCGGTTTTCTTCGTTGTTCTTCCGTTAACAAATGTGGCGGAATTGAGCCGATAACACCTGTAACAGGTCCTTTTTTCGTCATAATTTGTACACGTTGTGCTAAAAGCACTTGATTCCACCATCCACCTAATGTTTGAAAACGTAGCATACCATTTTCTGTAATTTGTGTAACCATAAAACCGACTTCATCCATATGGCCAGCAACCATAACCCTCGGACCTGATCCTTCTTTTACACCAAAAACGCCACCTAAATTGTCATATATAACGTTATCAGCATATTTTTCCATCTCACTTGCCATAAAATGTCGGACTTTATGTTCATCACTAGGTGCACCTTGTAATTCAGTTAATGTTTTAAACAGTTCTTTTGTATCTTTGTTCATTTAATTCCTCCTTAATATGGGATTTTTATTTATTATAACGAAATAAGCTTGCATGTTTCTACTTTTTCTAAAGTAAGATAAAAAACTTGGTATCGTTTTCTATTTTCATTGTTATCATATATACTAAATAATAAATGATTTTAATCATTAAAGGCCGAAATAAATAAAGGGTGGGATTCAATGAAAAAAAGATATTTATTTTTAGCAGCATGTGCCGGTGCGATTGTTGGCTATATAACAAAAGTTCAACTTCAACCATATCAAAAAGTGTCACCAGAAAAAGCGTTGAAACAAGCAAAAGAAGCGTTTAAACAAAAGGGACCAATTAGCGGTTCATGGATTTATATGAAACCGGAAAAAATTGAAAAAAACGGACTTGAATATGAAGCATATAGAGGTGGCGTTACGCGAAATATCGACGGTGAAAACAAGCAGTATGAATTTTACGCTGATGTTCAAACAGGCGTCATTATTAGCGCTTTTTTAACTGAATAATTCATTTAGGGGAAACGCTTACTTTTCCCCTAAATTTTGTTTGAACATTATTCATATGCATATCTAACACGTTTAACGTGACCTATTATTTCACCATTTTTATCAAACCTAAGTGCACGGTAGTAAGCATCATGATAAAATGTATACCATGCTTGACGTTCATATCCATAATTCATCCATTTCTCTTTTTGATGAACAGATGTAACGGGATAATCATCATAGGCAAGTACCCACAACTTATTTTGATGACCGTGGGTTGGCATTAAATCTGCCATATGAATAAAACAATCATCACCATCTTCAAATACTAAAATAGCATGTCCATCACTATGACCGCCCGTATGAATCATTCGTAAGCCATCAGCAATTTCAATTTCATCTTCAAACGTCCTTACTTGCTCCTGTATTGGCTCCCAGTTCATCTTCCAATATGTATTTATCGAACGAATATTTGGATTTTTCATCTCATGCCATTCGACAGCAGACGTATAAATCGGCGTATCTGCAAAAACTGGAATAAATTTTCCCTCTTTATTTTTTTTCGTGAGCCCACATGCATGGTCAAAGTGTAAATGCGTCATTAAAACAGCATCAATATCATGAAGTGTCAAATTTAATTTTTTTAAACAATATTCAATAGATGATTGCTCTAAAACGCCGAAATTTCGAATTTGTTTATCGGTTAATTTATCATTTCCCATTCCTGCATCAATTAAAAAGTTTTTTTGATCTAATTGTAATAAGATAGGGTCTGTTCGTAACTCTATTAAATTCGATGCATCATCATTTGGATAACGTTTACGCCACAACACCTTTGGGACGACTCCAAACATTGCTCCACCATCAAGAAAATTAACACCGCCATTTAGCCATGTTAACGTTGCCCGACCGACTTGAAGTTGCTCCATTTATATAGTCCTCCTTTATGAATAAATTTTACTTCGTGTGTACAAACTATATATGAGGTGATCTTTAGTGACGTTAACAGTGCACAATCAGTTAACATTATTACATGATTTATTAGATGAGCAAATTAATCATAAAAATGGAAGTATTGAAGAATATCAACAAATTAAACGTCTCGTTCGATCACTTGTTTCCAATGAACAATTAGACGACGAGCAATTGTTGCAGTTACTACCGGAAATTTATAATTATGGTATACGAGGGGAGATCGCCCAAAGTTTACCAGACCATATTATGGATAATAAAGATAATATTGAAACGTGGAAAGACGTTATACAAAATACCCATTTAAAATAATTGACTGTACGTCATCATTTAATGCATGCAATTCTAATAAATGTTCATCTACCTTATATGTTTCATTGCGCAAAGCATGCCACGACATATGATCAAGTGTGTTTACAATTAAATACCAATACATGCGCTGAATAAGAGATTTTGTCTTCTTTATGCCATAATTATTTAACCATCTTTCCCAATCTGATTTTGGTATATATTTATTTAAAACAACACCAAAATCTGTAATGGGATCAGCAATCGTTGCATTATCCCAGTCAATCAAATAAATGATACCATCTTCTGTTAAGATTAAGTTATTATGATTAAGATCACAATGACAAACAACTTGTTTTTGCCCGCGTGTTACTGGTAGAAGTTTCTTTAAATATGATAGAGCTTTTTGAGTGGCTCGATATTCTTTAAATAATTGACTGTTTTGCATACGATGTACTACTTCTTGATACCGTTGATCAGGTGTTACAGGTTGGATCCCGAGTCTCATAAGCATATGTAAAAGCTCAGAAGATTGATGGATTTTTCTTAAAATATGGGCAATTCGCTCATTTTGCATCTCTTTTGGCTTAATTTTTCTACCCTCTAACCATTCTTGAGCTGTAATTACATCACCATTTTCCATTCGCTTCGTCCAAATGAGTTTAGGTACAATTCCCTCTGCGGATAAAACAGCGAGAAATGGTGATGAATTTCGCTTTAAAAAGAGACGTTGATTGTCTTTTTCTGCAACATAAGCATTTCCTGTAAGACCCCCGGCAGGTGAAATATGCCATTCCTCGCCAAGAGCTTGTTTAAATAGGTGCATCATTTTTAACTCCCACATCTTTCAATTAAACATTTGGTCTTCTATACTAAAGTGTATTGACTAAAAAGACAACTACTCATGATATATTCGTTTCCTGAGCCTCCGGAAATAGCTAACGATAGATAAAGTCATTGTCTCTTCTACCTTATAACAGTCATTTACATAATGAATAGTGCTTCCTAATATTTTAACACGTCTATTATGAACTTTAAAATGAATCATAACAGTATATATGTATCATTCGTCTTGTTCAACAAAAAATTGTTTATCTTCGACCCATTCCGGTCGCTTGACATAGTTTGACAAACAATATTTTAATAATGTCTCAATTACACGTAATTGTATGTTTTTTAAGGGTGATGAAATTTGTCGTTTACGTTGAAACCAATCTTTATAATAACGCTTTCCGACAAAATTTGTGTTATATGGTTCTTCATCATACACGATATCGTTTGTTCGTGAAATCACTGATTTTGTAATTGGAAACTTGATTTCTTCTGTTTTCAACACACTTCTTACAATTTGCTCTGTTCTTCTTAAAGCTATTAGTGGACTTAATATTTGTTTTTGTTTTTCATCTAATGATACTGTCCATGTACGTTCATTACTAGCAATAATTAAAGAAGGTGTCTGTTTTTCTAATATATATATAATTTCAATGTAGAAAGGACTAATTAAAATAATTTCACCATCTACAGGTGCATTTTTTATATTAAATATTGGATAGTACATGATTAAGTAAATATCAGGAAATCGTTGTAAAAAATATTTTAATATCGGATCATCATTATATGTTTGATCCATAAATGATATGTTCACAACAGTAGATGTCGCCCATTTCAATTGAAAAGGGTATAGTTTATTTAAAAAGTATTGCCTTAGTTCTTTTTCAGTCTTCGGTAAATAATTCAGGTAAGATTGCTCTTCCTCATCCAAGTAATCGTTTTGTCGAAAAAATGACTTAAACTTTGCAAAACGTGTTTGTTTTTTACTCTCCTTTGGTGCTTCATTGACAAAATAATTGTTTTTCCATAGTCCATATAATTTATTCCAATTATCACGTTTAAAGCGAATGTACTGAGTTGGATATCGATAAGCATTCCATTCATAACGCGATATATAATCTCTAAGTTTAATTAATTGTGCGATTTAAATCACCTCTCTTCTTGTAATTTAAAACGGTGAACAACTTTATATTTCGGCGTCTGCTTTGGGAAAATGCGATACAACATAATTTCGTTAACAGCTAATAACGTATGCAACTGTTGAAAGTGATCTTGGATATCATTAACCGCTGTTTGATCTGAATGACCGATCCATCTTTTAGCTAATGTTATGTGTGGACGAAATGAACGTTTTTCTTTAGCAAACCCGAGATGCACCATTTGTTTTTCTACTAACTTTTGTAACGAACTTAAATGTCTAGTTTGCTCTACATGAACCCATAAAACGCGCGGTCGACTTCGTTGGCCAAAAAAACCAATATTTCCTATCGTCAATGTAAAAGCAGGTAAGCGTTCAAGTATTGTCAATTCATTTATAACAGAACGAATACCACTAGATACGGGTCCTAAAAATTTTAAAGTAATGTGAAAATCCTCTGGATGTACCCAATGCTTGTAACGAAGACGTTCTTTAACAAAATCTTGCCACAAACGAAGTTTTGTTTGCATTTTAAAAGGAATTGGAATTGCAATGAAATAATGTGGATTTTCACTCATTTTTATACCTCTTTCATCTATTTTTAAGAGATTGACAATAGGTTAACTCTGCATCGGTTAATTCTCGAAAGGAGCCGACAGGTAATTTAGAATCAAGAACGATACGTCCCATCTGAACACGTTTTAAATAAATGACCTCATGCCCAAGCGCTGCAAACATTCGTTTCACTTGATGATATTTTCCTTCAGTAATTGTAAGTTTTATATCGGATATTTTATCACTTTTTAAAATGGTAAGAACGCCTGGCTTTGTAACATAACCATCCTCTAAAGTTATGCCACGTTTAAAAGTTAAAACGTCTTCCTTCGTTATTTTTCCTTTGACTTTCGCAACATATGTCTTTTCTATGCCTTTTCTAGGTGATGTCAATTGATGAGCGAGTTGTCCATCATTTGTAATTAAGAGCAATCCTTCAGTATCTTTATCCAGTCTTCCAACAGGAAATGGCTTAAAATGATGATATTCCCTGGGCAATAAATCAATGACTGTCCTTTCTCGTGTATCTTCAGTGGCAGATATTATTGCTTTTGGTTTATTAAGCATAATATATATATATTTTCGATAGCGGACAATTTCGCCATTGATTTCGATCGTATCTCGCTTCGGATCAACATGCTTGCTATGATCCCGAATCGTAAATCCGTTTAAAAGGACATGTCCTTTACGTATAAACGTGCGGACATCCTTTCGACTTCCATACCCCATATTCGCTAGAACTTTATCTAAACGCACATTATGTCTCCTTTCACCTAAAGAAGCGATCAAAAATGCGTACTTGATGACCTAGTGTCCGTTCAAGCAATGTCGACTTATAGCTTAAATAAAGATAAACGAAGCCACCTATACCTACAGTAATCATGAGTGTTATCGTTGCATCTAATCGACTATCCTTGTACGCAAAAACAGTGCTAAGTAAAGCTTTAATACCGTAGATCACAAGCGCCATAATCGTTGAAAAAATTAAGATAAGTATTGTTCGTTTAAACGTTTGTTTAAATGAAAAATGTATTGAACGTTTAACTTGCCATAAATTTAATGAAACAGCCGTTCCTACAGCTAATGCTGTTCCAAAAATCGCGCCCTTTGCACTAAACATATGTATAAGTTGAATATTAAACAAAATTTTAATCAATAAGCCGGTAGATAAACTAATAACGGCAAAACGTTGCTGATTAATTCCTTGCAATATTGAAGATGAGACGATAAATAATGCAAAAAGTAACGATACAGGTGCATACCAAGCGAGTAAAGGTCCTGTAATATGAATATGCTTTAAACTAAACAAGGAACCATATGCAACATCTGAAACCGTAAGTAGTCCAATTGATGCTGGAATAACAAGTACTAAAACAATTTGTAACGACTGATTAATTTGTTGATTTAAAACAGTTTGTTCGTTTTGCGTAAATGATTTCGTCAAAGCCGGTAAAATGGCAAGTGATAAACCTGTAGCAATCGTTACGGGAATGATCACAAGTTTATGACCATAGAAATTAATCGCGGCATAAGTTACTTCAAATATATCCCGCTGATTGATAGCGGTCATTGCTCGCTCAAACGTAAATTGATCAACTAATTGGTAAAGTGGTGTGGCTAAACCGACTAATACAAATGGTCCTGCATAACTAAACAGCTCTAAAAATAAATCCTTCATCGGTATATGGTTTGTAAATGGTTGCTCTTTAATATTTAACCGTATTTGATTTCTTCGACGACGCCAATATATCCATAGTACAACACAAGATGCAATACCACCGACAAACGCTGCAAAAGTCGCAAAACCAACAGCCGTTGCAATTGTTCCATTGAAAACTTTTATAACGATGAAAGAAGCAATGAGTAAAAATATGATGCGAACGATTTGTTCAACAACTTGTGAGACAGCTGTTGGACTCATCGATTCATAACCTTGAAAAAATCCTCTAACAATACTCATCGCTGGTATAATCAATAAAGCAAAGCTAACCATACGAATAACCATTGTCACGTCTGCAACTGTTATTTGCTCAACATTATTTACATCCTCATTTGTTATCATTTTACTTGCTAAAAATTCTGCACTAAAAAATAATGTTATAAACGCTAAAAAACCGGTCATCATCATTACAATTATCCCGGCTTTAAATATACGCAATCCAGTTGCATAATCACCTAACGAATTGTATTTAGATACAAATTTTGAAACAGCTAATGGAACACCAATCGTCGAAATGCTTATTAATATGTTGTAAGGTGTATAAGCAAAATTAAATAACGTTCCCCCAGCATCGCCAACTAAAGCTTGAAAGGGAATAACGTAAATCATACCTAAAAATTTTGATAAAAACGTAGCTCCTGTAAGTAGCATCGTACCTTTAACAATTTTAGACATTTTTTCACCTGCATTTTCACCTTGAAGTGTATTTGTATTTTATCATAAATCGCTCAACTAATGGTAACGTACAATTAATAACAACATTCAACAATAACTAACATATTTCCATTTCATACCGCATATAATTATATATACATTAAGACAAACTATAAACGTCTGGAAGCTTATAAGAAAGGATGGGTATGGATATGCAAAAAAATGGAATTTGGCTACCGTTAATTGCTTCAGTTGGCGTAGGAGCGGCGGCGTTTTTCACGATGACACGAAATAACCAAGGGATTGGTCAAGCTATCCAAAAAATAGTTCCATTTGTTTCGCAAATGAATGGGGGAAGTTCACAGGGTCCATCACAATAGCTAACAGACACAAAAGGCTAGGAACAATAACGTCCCTAGCCTTATTATTAGCCTGGCAACGTCCTACTCTCGCAGAGGCAAAGCCTCAACTACCATTGGCGCTGGAGAGCTTAACTTCTGTGTTCGGTATGGGAACAGGTGTGACCTCTCCGCTATCGCTGCCAGACAAATGTTTATAAGTT